>UPTG01000793.1_pt1 | contig 25025 bp, 20 predicted proteins | sample 2160121 | NCBI WGS metagenome assembly UPTG01 (sample SAMN06266255, study PRJEB28933) | marine metagenome | isolation source: Columbia River Estuary | place: USA:Columbia River Estuary, USA | collected 2014-07-27
AGGCCATCAAGAATCTAGGTTTCAATATGACTGACATTAGTAGACTCACTCCTGGATCCGCACTCCAATTACTGCCAATCTGTCCGCGACCCTTACTCTGATATTGTGCCCATATGACAGTTCCCTCGTTTGGATTACTATTTGATAATAATGAAGTAGCGTAATCATTAGTCGAATCGATAGTATCGAAGGTAATGGTGGGGCGACCTATAATAATGGAGCGTTGCATCGAAACAATTGTTTAACTTTGATACTTTTAATAGACGTTACTTTGGTCAACAAAAATAAGATATTTGAAACGATCCGAAATCGCTGACAAAATTCAGCAAGATACAGAAGAGCTCAATCCTCTAATCATAGATGCAATACAGGATATTAAGGGTAAAAATATAGTGTCTCTAGATTTACGTAATCTCGCTGAAGCTCCGGCTGACTTTTTTATTATATGCGAAGGTGACTCTACTACGCAAGTAAGTGCCTTAGCCGGAAATGTCATCAAGCGAGTAAAAGATGAACTAGGCGTTATCCCTGGTAATAGAGAAGGTATGATCAATGCCAAATGGGTATTGGTGGATTATTTTAATACAGTTGTACATATATTTTACCCAGAGACTCGTCAGTTTTATGATTTGGAAGATCTGTGGAATGATGCAGAAATTACTGAATATACTAACTTATAATAATTAGCATACAAAACGATTCGACCGTTAAAAGTGTTAAGACATTGGATATGCTATTGCTGTTAGCGATTGATATAAGGGTTATGTCAAATTTATATTGGCGTAAGACTTAAAAAATAAAAGAAAAAATGAGTGATAACGAAAATAAAGATCCACAGAAGACCCCTAACAAGGTAAACTTCAACTCGTATTGGATCTATGGTATCATTATACTTGTCATATTGGGTATCAATATGTCTGTAATGATGAACAACAGCACTAAGAACATCACATATACTGAGTTCGAAGAAAAAGTTGCTGGTAACAAGGTAGAGAGGGTGGATGTCATCAATAAGCAGATAGCTCATGTATATCTTACTCCAGATGCTTTAAAGACTGATATGCCTGACTACCAAGAAAGCAGTTATGCTGTCAATCAACCGCAATATCAATTTGAGATTGGGGATATGGCTTTTTTCCTTGAGAAGATGCAAAAACTTAAAGAATCAGGATATGCAGTTCCATATAAAATGGAAACTAAGACCAATTGGTTGGCACCGATAATGAGCTGGTTACTTCCATTATTCATCTTGGTAGCTATTTGGTTATTCATCATGAAAAAAGTTAGTGGGGGCGGAGGTCCAGGAGGCGGACAAATATTCAATATTGGAAAGTCAAAGGCTACTCTATTTGACAATAAGGATTCTAAGGTTAACGTCACATTTGCTGATGTAGCAGGCCTCAATGAAGCTAAGGAAGAAGTAATGGAGGTAGTGGACTTCCTAAAGAATCCTAAAAAATATACTGCCCTAGGTGGGAAGATACCAAAAGGAGTACTCCTTGTGGGCCCTCCAGGTACCGGTAAAACATTATTAGCCAAAGCTGTTGCCGGAGAAGCAGAAGTACCTTTCTTTTCTATCTCTGGATCTGACTTCGTAGAAATGTTTGTCGGAGTAGGAGCGTCTCGAGTAAGAGATCTATTCAAGCAAGCAAGAGAAAAAGCACCATGTATCATCTTCATAGATGAGATCGATGCAATTGGTAGAGCTAGAGGTAAAGGAGCAGTACAGGGTGGTAACGATGAGCGTGAAAACACTCTAAATCAATTACTAGTTGAGATGGATGGATTTAGCACTGATAAAGGTGTAATTCTTATGGCTGCAACTAACCGTCCTGATATCCTAGATTCTGCTTTGATGCGTCCAGGTAGGTTTGACAGACAGATCGGTATCGATAGACCAGATTTAAAAGGTAGGGAAGCAATATTCAAGGTTCACCTAAAAAATATCAAGAGGAGTGAGACAATGTCGCCATATGAATTAGCGGAGATGACACCTGGATTTGCAGGAGCCGAAATCGCAAACGTATGTAACGAGGCTGCACTGATCGCCGCGCGTCGTGGAAAGACAGAAGTAGATATGAATGATTTCAACTATGCTCTGGATAGGGTAATAGGTGGATTAGAAAAGAAAAACAAACTTATAGCACCGCATGAGAAAGAAATCATAGCCTACCATGAGGCAGGACATGCTATATGTGGGTGGTACCTCGAACATGCCAGTCCTTTGGTAAAAGTAACAATCGTTCCTCGAGGAATGGGTACACTCGGTTATGCTCAATATCTTCCTAAAGAGGAGTATATTACTCGTACAGAAGCATTGCTGGATCGAATGTGCATGACAATGGGTGGTAGAGCCGCAGAGAAGAATATCTTCAATAAGATATCGACTGGAGCTCAATCTGATCTCGATCAAGTAACTAAGATGGCCTACTCCATGGTAGCCATATATGGTATGAATGAAAAGGTAGGTAACGTATCGTTCTATGGTATGCAACAGGACCAATTTAGTAAGCCATATTCTGATGACACAGCCAAATTGATTGATCAGGAATGTCGTAAAATGATAGATCAGCAATACGATAGAGCGCAATCATTACTCGAGGAAAAAAATAAAGAACTGCACCTGTTAGCTGCGGCACTATTAGACAAAGAAGTATTGACGAAAGCTGATGTAGCTAAATTGATCGGAGATTCACCATTCGAGGATAAGAACAAGCCTATGGTTTCAAATCAACCTAAAGTACCAGAAAATCCTTCAATCGAGGTGCCTAGTCCAGATGAGATAGTATAGTATTGATTTAGTAGATAAGAATATTGAAAAAACCCAGTCTTTTGACTGCGCTTTTTTGTCTGTATTCGAGGCTTTATCATTCTTTTATACAGATTGTATTATTTAATTCGTATAAATAATCTAGTTCAAATCGCTTTTGTTCAAGACGCAAAACGCGGGCAAATCGAATGGTTTCATTCGCTTACTAACAAAATCCAAAAACGATTATAAATCTGCCCGTAGTCGCGATGAGTATTTTTACACAGAAATTAGATGATTAAGACAGATTATAGGGGATATTAGCTTGTACAATCCTTATGGGATATAACAAGTTTATGACAATAACAAAAATGAAAGTCTAGTCAAAATAATTTTAACTTTCCTCCAAAAGATTATACTGAATTGCTATCCAATACAAATAGTCGGCTCTTAAAAAAGCAGAGCCTATAAATATGTAGTACCACAACCCTAAATGGATTGTACATACTTTTTACGTTATGTAAAATTAATTTTTGATCTATATACTAAGAAATCCATTGTCTGATACAATGAAAGAAAACTTGAGTACTAGTAGAATTATTGAATGCCGAATGGGCTTCAATAGTAATATGAGTATTTTGAAATGAGGGATTTATAAAAAATATTCAAAAATCCACTACATCCAATCCATTGCTTGGACGAAGTATGTCAATAAGAATGGAAGCATAACCCAGAACCACTCAGGAAGGATGATTAAAAATCCAATAGTGAGTAAAAGAGATACTGCGAAATATAACCAGTATTTCACTGTTGATTTAGTAGTAGATGACATAGTAGTAATATTGTAGCTGTACTTTGAATTGAGTGCGAAAATAAACTTTTTTGAGATTATCAATAGCCTATATGAATAAATGTTATAATTCTCCAGTTCGTTTTCTTTTTACTATATCACTAAACCATATAGGCACAATGATCACTCCTGCAATGAGATATGGATAGTATGTAATTAATCTCCAAATCAATGCCGCTAATGATGATATCCCTTCGGATATATAATCTGAGTAAAATCCTCCAAATAAATATTCTGCTACTCCTGATCCTCCAGTCGTCGTTGTAAAAGCTGTCACCACATGCATAGATGCTCCTCTCCCCAATAATGTAAGTTGATTAAAAATATCTAATCCTGTATCCGGAACCAAGGCTACTACAATAAAACTAATCGCTACAAATCTAGTTACCCATGCTCCTGTCGTATGAATCATAGCTTTAATGTGATAAGACATTGGCTTTTGAACTAGCTGTTTTGATGTCACAATAACATCATCTGCAGTCTTCATGAGACTATCTTTGAACCTACTTAGCATTTTCCTCCTTGAGAAAAATAATAGAATCCTATGAATACTCCTTGGATTCAAAAATAATCCATAGAAAAACACCAAACCATATAAGGTCATAATAACCAATACCGTCATAAATGTATAACCGAAGCCATCAAGGTCTGTAATAGAAGTCATCCCTGGACGTATAATCGTCGCACCTAATGCTAAGTATAGTAGAGGTAGTCCAATAATAAAGAACACGGTATCCAATACCATAGAATATAGAACTACAGACACCGTTTTACCTGCCGACAATTTCTCTTGAGCGAGCAAGAATAAAGCCACTCCAGAGCCACCTACACTTGTAGGTGATACTGCTGAGGCAAATTCCCAGATAAATATCAACTGTATCGACTTTTTCCAACTAAAGACTTCGTCAGACATCAGTCTAAGTCTAGCCGCATAGAATAAGTGACGAAGCACGTACATCATCACTGCCATAAATAACCAAAACAACAGATGTCCATTCCAATTGATCCTTGCAAATTCTTCCATATCCAACTGGTTATACATCATATATATAACAATACCAATACCTATAATGGCTGGTATTAATATTCTGCTCAGTCTAATAGAATCCATTACTGAATTCCCTTCTTCTATGTTAAAATTTTTATCTGGATTACTCACTGAAGTACTTGGTGTCTATTGTTATACTTGAGAAACCGCGAAAGTACTGTATTTGTTATGATATCAATGCTGTTTATTGCATCGAATTATAAGAGATATTTAATCTAACAAGGCCAAGAGATATGATCCATATCCGCTCTTGATATATTTATGGCCTAATACCTTAAGTTGCTTTTCATCTATATACCCCATTCTATAAGCTACCTCTTCTATACATCCAACCTTTAGTCCTTGACGCTGCTCTATTACTTGGATATATTGTCCTGCTTGAATTAAAGAGTCATGAGTACCTGTATCTAACCAAGCTACACCTCTACTTAATACAGCAACTTTAAGTTTTCCAGCTTCGAGATAGTACTTATTGACATCTGTAATTTCGTATTCTCCTCTAGGGCTAGGCTTTAGGTTTTTAGCCACTGTTACTACACTATTGTCGTAGAAATAGAGGCCAGGTACAGCAAAATTAGATTTTGGATTTTCTGGCTTTTCTTCAATAGATAAAGCATTATTATTATTATCAAACTCTACAACTCCGTACCGTTTAGGATCAGAAACCTGATAAGCGAATACTACTCCACCTTGAGGTTTGTTGAAGGACTGCATAAGGTCCATTATACCACTACCGTGAAAGATATTATCTCCTAACACCAACGCCACATCATCTCCATCAATGAAATCTTCTCCAAGTACAAATGCTTGCGCCAGTCCATTAGGTTCGTACTGGGGTATATAAGTAAACGTACATCCGATGTCTTTTCCATCACCAAGTAGCTTCTCAAAATTTGGAAGATCTTCAGGAGTAGAAATAATTGCTATTTCATTTATACCAGCACCCATTAACGTACTGAGTGGATAAAAGATCATTGGCTTGTCATAGACAGGCATCATCTGCTTACTGCAGGCAAGCGTAAGAGGATATAATCTAGTGCCGAGTCCACCAGCGAGTATGATTCCTTTCATATTGAAATATTTATTAATGTAATTAAGGCAAATATCATACTAGAAATTTATCGCAAAGACCAGAGATCACTTAAAAAGCAACTGGCTGGTCTTGTATCTCAAAAAATAAACGATATATGACAAGGATATCAAGAGTAGCTACTTTCTAGCCATACAAATGTAGGACAATGCAAGCCACTTTTTCTTACTCCTCCCGTGCTTCCTAAAAAAAATAAAAACTATTCTATCATAGTATACGATCTTAGAGACAGATGTATATCAATCGTGCACTTGGCCATCTAAGGTAAGTTAGATTTAATGTACGTCCAGAAATTACAATATTTGAACTGGGATGATCTTATTTATCGGATTAGTCCCTAGGAATATATATAAATTGCGCACCTAATTCACTCAATGCAAATACGCATAAGTACTGTTCTTGGCTCTTATAGTTTTGACGAAATTCATCCACCTTCTCTTGGAATACGATCTGCTTAGAGACAAATTCTTCTAGCGTAGAAGCATTGATAGACCACGGTGCTTTGTTAGTTTCTTTATCGAGTAGAGGTATTCCAATATTTACCTCTTGCTGATGTACAACGAATATAGGATACTTAGATACCTCTTGCACAATGATTGTATCGGCAGCCTGAGACATCATCTTGATATAAGGCTTGAGCTGTTCTTCTAATCGAAGGAATTTTTCTAATTCTGACATGGGTTACTATAAAATGAATCTATTTATTAATTGTGTTTTAAAGCTTGGATTTTCTTTCACTTATTTAGTGTTCTTACGTCTTCTTTAGTTCTAATAAAGCCACATTTTCTATATGATGCGTATGTGGAAACATATCTACTGGTTGCATTTTGACCATATCATATTTCTCTGATAATAGAGCTATGTCTCTTGCTTGAGTTCCAGGATTACAACTTACATATACGATCCGAGGTGCAGCAAGTGTGAGCAAAGTATTGATCACATCACCATGCATACCTGCTCTCGGAGGATCCGTGATGACTACATCTGGGCTGCCATGAGTATCCCTAAAGGCCTCTGTCAGTACATCTTTCACATCACCTGCATAAAAAATAGAATTTTCTATTTCGTTAAGTGCAGCATTAGTTCTGGCATCTACAATTGCGGGTTCCACCTCATCGATACCTACAATTTGCTTACAGTCTTTAGCAAGGTAAAGAGCGATACTCCCCAGTCCAGTATAAAGATCATATACATTCATTTCAGACTCCAGTTGCGCATAATCTTTCACTACATCATAAAGCACTTTAGCTTGTTTGCTATTGGTCTGAAAGAAAGACTTAGGACCAATCTTATACTTGCAATCACCTAACTGTTCGATAATAAACGGATCTCCTTTGTAGAGGATAATATCTTGATCCAAGATCGTATCATTCAGTTTTTGATTGATCACATAATGAAGCGATGTAATTTGAGAAAATGACTCTTTGAGGAACGCCATCACACCTTCAGCGATTTCCATCTCTGGCTCACCAAAACTTACTATCACCATCCAATGACCTAAAGTAGTATTCCTTACGATCATGTTACGCATCATACCTTTATGTGAACGCGGATCATAGTATGTGATCTTATTTTCCATTGTATAGTTACGAATCGCATTACGCATTTTATCTGATAAGGTATCCTGTAAGTGACAAGTATGTATATCTATAATCTTATCCCAAGCGCCAGCTCTGTGAAATCCAAACGCAGGATGCTGTATAATCTCTTCTCCTGAGGCAGCTTCTGCTTCAGTGATCCATCTCTTATTAGAAAAACTGTACTCAACCTTATTTCGGTAGTATCTAGTTTCTTCACAGCCTTTGATAGGTGAGATATTTTCCGTAGGGATCTTAGCTATCTTACGCATAGCATCTACTACCATCGTATGCTTATGCTTGGTCTGAGCGTCATAACTGAGGTGCTGCCACTTGCATCCACCACAATCATCGAAGTGTTGGCAAAAAGGTTCTACTCTATCATCAGAGTAGGATTTAAATTCTTTTACTATTCCTTGCCCAAAAGATTTTTTCTTACGAAGCACAAGAACATCTACGACATCACCCGGTACTGCTCCATCTACGAATAATACCTCGCCTGATGGTGCCCTACCGACAGCTTTGCCTTTATCGGCTATTCCTGTCATCACTACATCTATTACTACTTTTTTACGTTTATGTCTTCTGCCCATCGTATTATTATTAAAGATGCAAAAGTAAGTATAGTAGAATTAATAGTTGGGTATAATATTTAGGTGAATTATTTCTAAATTTTCACACGGATTGAGTGAATCAGCACAGGGCTCCATGTATATTTCTTTAAGTAATAAAAAGATGAAATCAGACTATAATTTTCTCATAGTTACCTAATCAAAATAAACTCTGTCCGACGATTGCTTTGCCTACCAGCATCTGTATCATTGGTATCGATAGGATCTGCCTCTCCTACTCCGATGTAGCTCAGTCTTGACAATTCTATTCCGTTGGTAGCAAGAGCATTGTATACCGCTTTGGCCCTATCTTCTGAAAGCTTCTTGTTGACCGAACTACCACCTACTTTATCAGTGTGGCCTTTTATGCGGATCTTGAGTGTCGGTTGTGATTTAAGTGTTTCACTTAATCGATTGATCTCTACCATAGACACATCTTTAAGTTTTGCGGATCCTATTTCGAAGAAAATATTATTAAGAACGACAGGTGTATCATACACTATGTCTGGAGACTCGGCCTTAGGTATAGGTACCATCTCTACTGTGATTACATATGGGTCAAGGGCATTATTAATGCCTGATAGGTCAAAATATCTCGATTGGAATATATAGTCTTCCATCTCCACACTTAGTCCATAAGATCTACCTGTAGGTAAACTAGTAATAAAGACTCCATCTTCTGCTTCATTTCTAGATAATATTGCACCACTCTCTCCATCGACTAAATCAATCTTGTTGGCTGAGATAGGCTTCTTTGTAATTGCGTCCACTACATTTACTTTTAAGTATGTAGTTAGAATAGGTTTAGCATACTCAGGTATTGGGAATGTGAATACTTCAAGATTGGTATTCGTACTTCTATTTTCAAGAAATTCTCTATCCGTAGAAGTATAACCTCTCTCACCATCTAAAGATACAGTCAGTCCTCCATCGTGTCCTAAGGTATTGATAGGGTAACCCATATTAGCTGCCTTGGTCCAAGACAAATGATCTCCTTTTCTAGCCGAGAAATAATTGTCAAAATCACCCATTCCAGGAAGACCATTAGATCTAAAATAGAGCGTATATCCATCCGCATGAATAAACGGCGACTCTTCGTTTTCTTTAGTATTGATATTAGCACCTAGATTAATAGGCATTGTCCATCCATTGCGATCTCCACCTCTTAAACTTACCCATATATCTTTTCCTCCTAATCCATGCTTACGATTACTTGAAAAATATAAGGCGCTGCCATCTGCTGAGAGACTCGGCTGAGATTCCCACGCTGGAGTATTAATTACAGGTCCCATATTTCGTGGAGCGATCCATTGCCCATTTTTAATGCGAGAGTAATATAGATCGCATCCTCCAAATCCATTCCGATTATTACAACTCGTAAAGACTACAAATTTCCCATTAGCCGAAAAGCTAAAGGTGCCTATCTCGGCAAACTCATCAAATTCAGCAAAGGCTGGGGCCACCAAGTAGTCCTCACCGTCTTTAGTAGCTACCATAAGCTCATCTGAACGACTATCTCTTCTTACGAATAATATAGATTCTCCATCTATAGACTCGGTAGCTCCATATTCTCTTGCTGAGGTATTGATACTTGCTGGCAATTTATCAAACTGAGTAGTTACAGGATTTTGCAATGCTTCATGTGCAAAATTGCTGTTTTGCATCATTCGCCTGGCTTTAGCTTCCTTTCTTTTATTAGTCGCACCTCTTTCAAGATATCCTTCAAAGTGAAATCCCGCTGCACCATACTCTTCTAGAGCATATAGCGTGAGTGCAGCACTGAAATACATTTCTGAATCAAATTCAGGCGCCTTTGCAATTGCGGCCAGAAAGTTCTCTTTAGCCTTTAAATATTCCTTTTTTTGATAATGGATAGAACCTTTTCGAAGATATATCTCCACGAAATCTGGGTATTTCTTTAATAGCTTATCAAATACCTTGATTGCCTTATCTGTACTATTAGATCTACCTGAGTTTATAGCTTCTCTTAGTTTCTTTACTTCTTTCTTGGTAATATCTTTGCGCTCAGTATAGTCTTGAGCAAATGCCGTCATAGCTAGACAAGAAAGTAAGATTGTACTTAATATTGATCTAATCATTGTATTATTTTCTAGTATTCATCAACTTCATTATTCTCAAATTGAATAGATACGTATTTGTGAGATATACGGTCGCTATTTTATAAACAAACTTTAATACCACATCTATTCCACATTTTGAAAACCTCAACTACAACATTTCATCGCCAATATAAATTTGATTTATTTTCACTTTATTTTAAATAATATCTTTTAGTTATAAAATCTTCAAAAAGCAAAACATATCATTTAACAATATTCGTTATAACCTAAATTTCAATTAGATAAAAATATAGAATAATCTAATACGAAAATCATATTTGCTAAAGTAACTCTCAATCTAGATAAATAATGAATGAATATCGACAATTTGCTGTCACTATAACATACGTACAGTGACCTATCTCTTTGATGTTCAATCTTTTTTAACGATCTTTACTTTTCGCAACAGATAAGCCTGTTTCATTATATTAAGTCTTTTCCCTAGAACTCGTCCTAAGATTTGCTCTTAGTGCAAGAGTTAGTTGTCTCATGACTTATAAATTTGGAGTGGTTATTTCTGTATGCACATTATGCAAAACCATTATGCAACAAACTTAAGCTAAGTTGAAGATGTTTTTTAAAACGATAATACAAGGAAGGTTAGAATTTGCGACTCAGAAGAGTTATGACAAGGTGCTGAAGATGTTTATATATCGTGCTGAAAATTACCATCGAAATGAAATGATATTTGCTTCAGAGGAAATATTCAACAAAGAAAAACTTCTATTGGATATTCCAAGATTTGTAGGAACAAGTTCTGACAAGCACTTTAGAAATACAACAAGTTTAATTGCATATTGCTCCCAGTTCGCTATATCTGGATCTGTTCGAGCGTGGTTGCTAGATGAAGGAAAAATTCTCTATTATGAGATGATGGAACCTACTTCCGATAAAGCTGCGGTACAATCTTTCCTCAAGGGAAGAGATTTAGTTAAACAAGTCGGAAGAGAAAAAGAAGCCATAGAAGCTCTCGACGAGGCCATAGAAAAATATGATCGTCATGCCATGGCATATGAGCGAAGAGCAAAGGTCAATTTCTATCTCAAAGACTATCACAACGCATTAAGAGATTACAATAAATGTATCGATATTGACTCTACTATACCTACTGCATATTATGGTAAAGCTAAGATTCACGTCATAAAAGAGGAATGGGAAGAAGCGATCGAAAACTATGATATCACTCTAAAGCATACAGTAGCACTGCAACCTATCTACTGGAAAGCACGGAGACAAAAGTCAATTTGCCATATAAAGTTAAAGCAATGGGACAAAGCAGCTTTTGATCTTAAGCTTTTTACCAAGAGAACTTTTACTGATGACAATCCTAATAAAGAATGGAAAAAGCAAGCCTTTTTTAATTATGCAGTAGTGCTACAAGAAATGGACGAAACTGACGATATACTCAAAAGCTTAGATGCTGCACTTGAACTTCCAGAACACCCTTCAGTAAGTATTGCAGAAATCTTAAGGACTCGTGGTCTTGCTAAGCAAAAAATGGGTAAAAATGGATTCATCAAAGATCTCAAAGACGCTTCAGACCTTGGCGATAAAATCGCCAAAGGCGCACTTACTGCAAGAGGGGGAAAAAAAGTCACCTCTAAATAATAATGAATCTCTAAGTGTAATTGTAAATACAAGTATTACTTGTTCCATTGTCATCAAAAATTAATAGCAGTCCCTCGTGTGATCGAAAGTCTTTTTATTTAAAAGTGTTAAATTAAAAGTCGATTAGTATTATTTAAATACCCAATGAATCATCCATCTTTCCGTAATTACTTTCTATTACTAGGATGATAAGTCAATATAGCATCTCTTAGATACTGAATATTTACGTGTGTATATATTTCTGTAGTCGTAATAGACTCGTGCCCTAACATATCTTGAACACTTCTCAGATCAGCTCCAGCATCTACCATATGACTGGCAAAAGAATGACGGAATGTGTGAGGACTCACTACCTTATCAATATCAGTTGCTTTGACAGCATCTTTCACAATGTTAAATATCATTACCCTTGATAGATGCGATCCTCTCCTATTGAGAAACATATAATCTTCTTCGCCTGACTTAGGTATAACCTTATTCCGAATTGGTAGATAGTAGCTAATATACTTTATGGCTGATTTCCCAATAGGAATGATACGTTCCTTATTATTCTTACCTATCACTCTTACAAACCCTTCCTCTGGAAAATAATGTGATAACCTTAGTCCGGTCAATTCACTTACTCGCAACCCACATGAATACAATGTCTCTAGTATAGCTCTATTACGTTGACCATGGTCTGTACTGTGATCGATACTCTGTATAATGAGATCTATCTCTTCGTAACTTAGTGTATCTGGCAAGTATTTTCCCAGTCTCGGCCCCTCGAGTAATTCAGATGGATCGTGTTGTATTAGATCTTCTATCAATAGAAACTTATAGAATGCTCTCACTCCAGATATAATTCTTGCTTGCGACTTAGCTTGGACACCCAATTCGTAAAGATAAACCACAAAATCTTCGAGATTTTGATATTGAATCTGAATAGGAGAGAGTTCTAATTTTTTGAGTCCAACAAAGTCTTGTACCTTCTTGATATCTCGAACGTAAGCATCTATGCTATGAGGCGAAAGTGATCGTTCCAACATAAGGTAATCTTCAAAACCGCGAATGAGACTATTCCAATCCATACAACAAAGATAGAGGAATTATCATTAAACATTAAATTAAATCTATATATGTAAATTATTGAAATTCAATTATTCAATACGCGCTTAATTGGTAATTGGTAATTGGTAATTGGTAATGTCTTACCTTTTCAGTAAAAGCGTTATATTCTATCTTTGATTCTCACTTAATGTCAGATCTCTATATGGCTCTTAAGAGCAGAGAGCTAATCTTTTTATTAATTAAACCCCTTACTCAGCTTACTTACATCTTGACAAACTGCTTAGAAACAGCACCATCGTTACTTTCCAAAGTCAAAACGTAAGAACCTGGTGATAAATAACTTACATCTAAAGTTAACATATCACCGACAATTTGACCTTTTTCTATTAGTCTGCCATTTGTGGAAGATAGAAAGTAATTCTCAAAGTCATAATCCGACCATTTCGCTGTTATCTGATTAGTTGTGACAGTTGGGTATAATGATATAGCAAACTCTGGTATGTTATCCAAAGTAGAGGGATTGTTATCTAAATTAACTTGTTCAAGATCAAATGTCTGTATCCCTCTTGCGAATGTACCAGCTACAAGTTCATTGTTGACTGGATTATATACCATGTCGTATACTTCAATGATAGGCATATTATCACCTAATCTATCCCAAGACTCTCCCGCATCTACGGTAAAGTATATACCGCCATCCGTAGCTACGAAGATCACATTATCATCATACTCTGGATGAAGTAAAATATCATTGATAGCTATTTGAGGTAGGTCTCCACTGATAGGTATCCATGTTTGTCCATTATCATCTGTACGATGTATATGCGCTACGAAATCATTAGACTTATATCCAGTTACACTTACATAAGCAGAATTCGGCTTGCTAGGAGAGGCAACTATATCAGATACATATCTATATGGTATTCCCTCCGATACATTGTCCCATGTCTGCCCAGCATCTCTCGATGACCATACTAGACCATCTGTCGTACCTGCATAGAGGTATTCCTCTATCAGCGGTGACTGATGCACTGTACTTATTGTATGAGCGAAGAACGATTCGTTTCCTGTAGTATCTGTTAGTATATCACTTATCTTAGACCACTCCACTTCCTCGCCATCATTGAAACCCTTATATACACTTTGTCTTCCCGCATAGAGTACTTTAGGATCATGTTTGCTTACAAAATAAGGTGTATCCCAGTTAGTCCCCTCACTATTATCAAATCCTGATCTAGCGCTATCGAAGCTATCTCCACCGTCGAATGTAACTCGGAGGTTACCATTTTGGGATAAAACATAATAAATCATCGAATCTGATGAGTCAAAATCTATAGTAAATCCGTCACCCCCGGAAAGTCTGGGCCATTCATTGATAATTTCAGCATTGCCTCCCGATGTACCATTATCCTGAGCACCTCCATAGTACCAATCTGGTCTATGTGGATTATATCCTATTCTATAAAATTGTGTAGCAACAATGTTCTCAATATCTACCCAGTTTTCAGCATCATCGGTTGATTCATATATACCACCATCAGTAGCCAGAATCATTCGGATTCCGTCAAAAATAAGATCATGCTTATCCGCGTGAACAGCATATGTCGACCAGGAAGGTACTGCCCTTTCCCAATTAGATCCTCCATCTTTGGTTCTCCACATGTCTACACCAAGAACGAATATATCATTGTCATCATTAGGATTAACTCTCACTTGACCAAAATACCAAGCGAAACCACCTAAGGCATTGCAAGGAAAGCCTGTATCTGGCAAAGTATTTATCTCTGTCCAATTGTCTCCTGCATCACTTGTTTTCCAAATCCCTAGTAACTGTGAGCCACCATTGGAACAGCTATCACTACCTCCAGTATTAACATAAGAAGCATATATATTGTCATAGTCTTGGCCTGATATAGTAAGTCCAATACGACCCATTTGATCAGCAATAGGAAGTCCTCCTTCGAGCATTATCCAAGTATCCCCACCATCTATTGATTTATGTATACGAGCATCAGGCCCAACGATCCGTGATAGACTGTCGCTTCTATTTCTATTCCATCCAGCGGCATAGAGTATATTGTTATCTTCAGGATGAACGACCATGTCGATTACACCTGTAGAATCATTGATCATCAACTTATGCTGCCAAGAATCTCCACCATCTGTACTTTTATATACGCCTCTTGCTGTAGTCTTGATAAATGGAAGTCCCATAGTAGAGACGTATATGATATCTGAGTTAGAAGGTGCTACATGTATTCGTGAGATGATACTTGCTTCTTCTAACCCTTTATAATTCCATGAACCTCCACCATCTATACTTTTAAATATTCCAGACCCAATCTTAGGGTAACCTGAGATATTAGGATCACCGGTACCGACATATAAAGTAGATGGATTATTGGGATCATAAGTAATTTCACCAATATTAAGGTCCGCCTGATCATCGAAAACAGGCTGCCAAGTTGTTCCATTGTCTACTGTACGAAATACACCACCAGAGGCGAATCCTGCTATAATTTCATCGCTATTATTTGGATTGACAGCGATTGTATTTACTCTAGCTCCGATATTACCTGGCCCTTCTACTTTCCATTTTCCATCAGACCTAGCGCCAGCATTGGTACGATTGGATACGTCCTCTTTTGCCAACTTATAAGCTCTATAATCAGGAGTCTTATATGGAAAGTTCTTATGGATAAATTGTTGCTCGTAAGGAAATTGCTTCTTATTCAAAGTTGAGAAATCTTCTACAGAAGATTCTTCTTCAATAATGACATTCTTTTCAAAACATCCACATACTATTATACTTGCAGCAATCGCCGAAAGCCAAATCTTCGATAACTTCATTCTTACAGTTTACAAATATTAAAGCATACGTCAAAAAGGATTATTTGAAACCAATTTGAAATCGCCAACTATTCTTAATAAGGTATAACGGTATATACAACTATATTTATGCCAAATACCCATTTAAAATTTTTCTTATAAAACGTAAAGCAATATACCCTCCCAAAATTAATAATATCCTAAATTTTAAAGTATCTTTAATAAGTAAGAAAAAGTTAAAAAGTATAATTTATTTTTCTACAAAATGTTGTATTTACAACGAGTACAAGAGCATCCGCGGGATACTTAGAGCGTATTTCTTTCATCGATTTATTGGTATCATCGTTATTTTACTTTTATCGAAAATATTCCTACTTACTCTACCCAGTCTGCTAGAAATAGATTAGTAGCTCTAGTGCCTCCATTATTTCTATTTGATGCAAATATCAACTGCTTACCATCATATGAAAACATAGGAAAGCTATCGAAAGTCTCATCAAAAGTAATCTGCTCCAATCCAGTACCGTCTAGATTGATCATGTAAAGATTAAATGGAAACCCACGATTACTTTTATGATTAGACGCAAATATCACTTTCTCACCTAATGGATGGAAAAATGGCGCCCAATTGGCATTACCCAAATCTGTAATCTTTGTAAGATTTGATCCATCTACATTACACCAATACAACTCCATCTTAGTAGGCATTACCAATCCTTCCGCCAAAAGATCTTTGTATACTTTGATATCTTCATCTGTCGTCGGTCTACTTGATCTAAATATCAGTTTAGTACCATCAGGAGAGAAAAATGCTCCTCCGTCATAACCTAGACCAGTGGTAATTTGCTTTACATTAGATCCATCGATATCCATAGTGAATAATTCTAGGTCGCCAGTTCTTATCGATGTAAATACGATCTTATCCCCTTGAGCAGACAGCGTAGCTTCAGCATCGTAGCCCCGTTCATCAGTTAGCTTTTTTAGAATGTTCCCCTCTAAGTCTGCTGTGTAAATATCGAAATCACTGTAGATAGGCCATACATACTTACCGTCCTCTCTGCGCTCTGGCTCTGGTGGACAGTTAGCGTCTCCTTCATGTGTAGATGCGTATATAACAGACTTATCTCCAGGCATAAAGTAGCTACATGTAGTTCTACCCCTTCCAGTACTTACCATTTGTGGCAAAGATCCATCTTTAAAGTCTTGAGTAGCATCCATCACATAAATCTGATCGCACTTTGTTCCCCAGTCTTCGTTTCTCGCTTGAAATACAAGTTGTTTATTGTCAAAGCTCCAGTACGCCTCAGCATTATCACCACCAAATGTAAGCTGACGAAGGTTAGTTAAGTGCTTCTCTTGAGGTTTCAATAGCGGACCTTCACCTACATTAGATTCTAATCCATGAGGACTTCCATGACCTTTCACATTTACATGAGGATTATGTGTTTTACTATCATGAGCCTGATCTTTACACGAAAATGTTGCTAATGCTATAAGTATAATGATTAATATTCTCATTTTTACGGTTCATTTTTATTTATGTCATAATCAGCGTTCTTACGAACGATCTAGACTAAGACTTTTAAATTTTTATTTTCTACTACAAATGTAATAACATGTCATTGAGATACTTAATAGCTTGTGTACTATGCATGTCACTTTTCTCATCATGTAAGAATAAAAATACCGTCGAAGATGTAGATCCAACAGTGAAAACTAATATCAAGATTGATGTAGAAATATTAGCAGCTGATGATATGGAAGGAAGGGAAACCGGAACACCTGGAGAAATGAAAGCGGCACAATACATTATTACTAGAATGAAAGCTATTGGTCTTTCGCCCAAAGGCGATAGTACAAGTTACTTACAGCATTACACAAAGCAGATCAAATCGAATCCGCATGATGATATGCCTTCTGAAGACGATCCTATCATAAATGGATATAATGTAATAGGATATATAGACCACTTCGCTCAAAAGACTATAGTGCTTGGAGCACATTACGATCATTTAGGGTATGGAGGTGCAGGATCACTGCACAGTGGCGAAAAAGCGATACATAACGGTGCTGATGATAATGCAAGTGGAGTCGCCGCTATATTAAGAATGGCGGAAGAACTGAAAGATGATTCATACTCAAATCATAATTATATGTTCATCGCATTTTCTGGTGAAGAGAAAGGACTTTGGGGATCTAATTACTTCGCAAAAAATCCTACCATCCCAAAAGACAAAATCAACATGATGGTCAATCTCGATATGGTAGGTCGCCTCAATAAAGATCGACAAATAGCAATCCATGGTGTGGGTACTTCTCCTTCATTTAATTCTACTTTAGATAAAGAAAACACTTACAAATTTAAAGTAACGAAACAACTTTCTGGAATAGGTCCATCTGATCATACATCTTTCTACTTAGAAAATATACCTGTCCTTCACTTTTTCACCGGACAGCATGAACATTATCATAAGCCAGGAGATGATAGCCACTTAGTCAACTATAATGGTATAGTAGATATTTCAGAATATATAATTAACATTATAGAGAGTATTGACACTCCTCTAGAGTTTACCAAGACTAAAGATGAATCTGCAGAAACACCAGATTTTAAAGTTACACTTGGAGTCATTCCTGATTATCTATTTAGTGGAAAAGGTATGCGTATAGATGGTGTCCGTGATGGCAGACCAGCTGGCAATGCAGGATTACTCAAAGGAGATGTCGTTAAGCAAATGGGTGATAGAGAAGTCGTAGACATGATGAGTTATATGAAAGCACTTGGAGCATTTGAACCTGGAAGTACCGTGGAGGTCGCTGTAGAGAGAGATGGAAAAGTAATTAAAAAAGATGTTACGTTTTAAGAGATAATATTGTTTTCAACAATACCGTTTTATTTAGCATTTTTTGAAACCTATAAACGCTCCCCTATCCAATCAATAGTATAATCAATAACTTCAACTCTCTCTGGTTCATTAAATATTTCATGGTACAAACCATCAAAATATTTCAAAGATTTATCATTGGATGAAACACCATCGAAAAGCATTTGACTACCTAATGGATCTGTAATTTTATCATCTACTCCATGCATTACTAGTATAGGTAGGTCAATCGCAGTAAATCTTTCCATAACATACTCCATACTCATCATCACTTCATATCCTTTACGAGCTCTGATTTTACCTTTGTAGATAAGTGGGTCCGATTGGTATCTCGATCTTACTTCTGGGTCCTTGGAAATCATGTCCTGAGCCAACTTAGCGACTGGCAATTTTGGAAAAAGCTTTGATATAATAGGAGCTATCTTTCTGAGTATTGGAGCCATACTGTCGTCAGACTTTACAGCAGGAGCAGAGAATATTGCCATATCAAATGGATGGTCCTTATAATCAATTAAATATCTAGTAGCTATCAATCCTCCGAGACTATGGCTGAGTAAAATAAATGGAATGTCCTTGGGTTTTTCGGCTTCAGCGATCATTGCAAGATCCTCCGTCAATTGTATAAATCGATCTATATGACCTACTAATCCATCAGATTTACCCCCACCCCTAAAATCAAAAGAAGTAACACTAATTCCAGCTCTATTGAAAGATTTCGCTAGTTGATTATACTCATATCTTCCACTATACTCTCCCAATCCATGTAGGAGCAATATGATTGCCTTTGGATTTATAACTAGCCATTCGTTTTTATGGAGATTAAGGTTATCTGATGTTATATACCCCATAGTTTATTTTTAGATTACTTTAAGCAAACCTTTTTGTTTCACTTCAGGAATTACCGTTATATGTCTGATCCTATTATTAACTGCTATATCATTTGATCTTGCAATACTAATGAAATCACTTTGAACAAAAGTAAATACCTTATCCCAGTAATAATGCAAAACTGTTTTCAGCACTATGTGATATAGCATTATAGCTTAAGAATAAAACACTCACTAGTAAAATAACTCTTATATACATTAATTCCTTTTAATTATTGCAAACTTAAAATAGTCCATCTTCAATACTACAACAATAGTTACGCTACGCCGATAAATTTTGAACCTGCATAATAATAAAAAGCACTTCAGAAATGAAGTGCTTTTTATTACTATCTGTTGTTGTTCGTAGTTAATTACAAACATGAATTTCGCTGATCGGAGTTCATGTATTATTTATTGAACACGCTAGCCTCCGAAGTCATCAAATGCTACGTTCTCCTCAGGTATACCCCAGTCGTCCGCCATCTTGATTACTGATTGATTCATCATCGGTGGTCCACAAAAGTATAATTCTAGTTCCTCTGGAGCTTCATGCTTGCTTAGGAATTCATCGATTACTACATTGTGTACGAATCCCTTGAATCCATCACCCTTAGGATCATCAAGATCCTCTTTAAGTACCCAGTTATCTTCTGGTAATGGATTATCCAATGCTACTGCAAATCTAAAGTTAGGGAATTGCTTCTCGATTTCTCTAAACTCTTCTACGTAGAACAATTCTTGCTTAGTACGTCCTCCATAGAAAAAGGTAACCTTACGTCCAGTCTTCAATGTCTGAAAGAGATGATATAAATGTGATCTCATCGGTGCCATACCTGCCCCACCACCTACATAAAGCATCTCGGATTCTGTCTCTTTGATGAAAAATTCTCCATATGGTCCTGAGATAGTTACTTTATCTCCTGGCTTACATCCAAATACATAAGAAGAACAAATTCCAGGATTAACATCCATCCAATCGTTTTTTGCTCTATCCCATGGGGGAGTAGCAATACGTATCGTTAAAGATACAATGTCACCTTCTGCTGGATGATTACTCATAGAGTATGCACGGAAAATCTCTTCTTCATTTTTCATCTTTAAATCCCAAAGACCAAACTTATCCCAATCTTTCTGGAATTTGTCCGGTGTATCATGATATTTAGGATGGGCCGTGATATCCATGTCCTTATAGTCTACTGCTGTCTCTGGTACATCAACTTGGATATATCCACCCGCTTCGAAATCTAAGTTCTCACCTGGTGGAAGCTTTACGATAAATTCCTTAATGAATGTCGCTACGTTATAGTTTGAAATTACCTCGCATTCCCACTTCTTGATACCGAAAATCTCCGCAGGAATTTCAACTTGCATATCATTACGAACCTTAACTTGGCAAGCTAGACGTTTACCCTCTGCCGCTTCTTTACGAGTTAAGTGATTCATCTCCGTTGCTAGTGGATCTCCTCCTCCTTCGTGTATGTGACACTCACACATCGCGCAAGTACCCCCACCACCGCATGCAGATGGAAGAAATATGTTTTGCTCTGACAATGCAGTCAATAAGTTAGTTCCTGGAGCAACTGCTATTGGATTAGACTCGTCACCATTAAGTATCAACTTAACGTCACCCTGAGGTACTAATTGCTTACGAGCATATATCAGCATCATAGAGAGTAACATGATTACTCCTGTGAATACTACTAATGCCCAAATTATTGGCACAAATGAAAGTAATATCATTCTGTATCTTCTTTATGTTATTTCTTAATAATTGTCTCTTAATTAAACGCAGCTAAGTCGATACCCATCAGACTCATAAATGCAAGTCCCATAAGACCTGTAAGTAAAAATGCCATACCTAGTCCTCTTAATGGAGCAGGTACATCCGAGTATCTAATTTTCTCTCTTATAGCCGCAATAGCGATAATCGCCAAAAACCAACCAAATCCACCACCTAACCCAAATGATACAGATTCTGCAAATCCATATTCTTTAGATACCATGAAAAGAGATCCACCAAGGATCGCACAATTCACCGTAATCAGTTGTAAAAATATACCTAGAGAGTGAGACAATGATGGACTGTACTTCTCCACTACCATCTCTACTAACTGAACCATCGATGCTATTACTGCTATAAACAGTATTAGTCTAAGGAAAGTTAAATCAGTACCAAACAATCCTCCTTCACCAAGCAGGTAAGTGTTTATCGCCCAGTTGATTGGCATAGTGATAGCCAGGACAAATATTACCGCTAACCCTAATCCAAATGCAGTTTTCACAGTCTTAGATACCGCCAAGTATGAACACATACCTAAGAAGTACGAAAGCGCCAGATTCTCAATGAATGCTGACTTGATGAATATGTTTATTAATTCGCCCATGATAGTTAAGTTAAAGTCTTTTGAGTCAGTTGAAGTTTAAAAATTCACTCTATCGACTAATCTTTATTTATTAATTCAGAATCTGTAAAGACTCTTTTAAAAAAAATTACTCAAAACCTGTTAGGATACGTCAACCAATTGTGGTTTCCATGCCCTGTGTATCCATATCATCACTGCTATAACAAACATCGCCGCAGGAAATAATATCATCAAGTTATTAGGTTGGTACCAACCCATCCAAGATCCATCAGCAACTGTATTAACGGCATACTCTGAACTACTACCAATTATCTTGTATCCGAATAATTCACCTTTACCGAAGAGCTCTCTTACGAATGCTACAGCCATCAATATAATACCGTAACCAACACCGTTACCGATACCATCAAGTGCTGATCTGTATGGATCATTACCCATGGCGAAAGCCTCAAGACGTCCCATTACAATACAGTTGGTAATGATCAGACCGATGAATACTGAAAGTTGCTTATAACTATCATAACTCACTGCTTTAAGAGTAAGCTCTACGATAGTAACAAGAGTCGCTATGATTACAAGCTGTACGATCATACGCACCTGTTTAGGTATGGCATTTCGTAATGCTGACGTAATCAAACTACTAAACATAGTTACAAATACTACCGCAATAGCCATTACAAGTGAGTTCTTCATACCAGTAGTTACCGCCAAGGCACTACAGATACCTAATACTTGTACAGTAATAGGGTTATTCGTACTTAATGGGTCTACAAGGAGTTTCCTTTCATTCTTACCGAATGTCATTCCTTGGTTTTTTGCTACAGCTGCTTCTGCCATAATTTATTTTTTTATTTATTAACTGTTCAGCTATACCCCTGAACCTTCAAGATTTTAGCTTTTGAGTTATCTTACTTTTTGATTTTTTCGAAATATGGTTGATAATACTCTATACCCCTATCTAACATCTCAGCGACACCGTCAGCTGTTATTGTAGCTCCAGAGATACCGTCAACTTCATGGGGTCCACCTTTAGATCCTCCCTTGACTACGTCTATAGATTTAAAATCTCCATTACTAGCATATAGATTCTTTCCAGTGAATTGATTTTTCCAAGATGTATTATCTTTAATCTCTGCACCAAGTCCTGGAGTCTCTGCCTGATGATCAAATGCCACACCTGCAATAGTGTTTACATTAGATTCTAATGCTACATTACCCCAAATTTCATCCCATAGTCCATTACCTACTATAGATACTATATACGATTTATCTCCTTTACTATCAGTATAGGTATAGAATGGTAATAATCTGTCAGCGTCTGATTTCCTCTTCTCTTTTCGAATGTTCACATCCTCCGCTCTACCACCTTTGTATCCTGCGGCTATTACATCTTCTTTAGATATCTCTTCACCCCTCTGATTGACCACTTTTTGATCTATAGAGTTTGTGAAAATATCGTCTATTTTTTCTGGAGACATTTTACTAATAGGAGTATCCAGTTTACTTGCTACGGCATACAAAATGGCCTTTTTATTATAAAGTGCTTCATTAGCTTCGTGAACTGGTTTCAGAAAAGTGAAAAGTCCTGCGAGCGTTAATGCTACCAACGTAGTCATTATAAGCACAAACTTGATTACTTGATTAGTATTATGCACGTTTCAGTCTTTTTGATATGTTAGATTGTAATACGTAATGGTCAATTAATGGAGCGAATGTATTCATAAATAGTATCGCTAACATCCATCCCTCAGGATATGCTGGATTCAATACTCTGATAATCATACCTATGAATCCGATTAAGAATCCGTACCACCACTTACCTGTGTTAGTTGATGCAGCGGTAACTGGATCAGTAGCCATAAATGCCATCGCGAAGAAAAAACTACCCATAAAGAATTGGTAGTACCAAGGCACTTCCATAAATGGTGTGGCTCCCCAGGCATTAAGTGTGAGCGCTCCCACTATACCACCAATCAACATAGATAGCATAATACGCCAACTGGCAATCTTAGTAACTAAAAGAAATAATGCTCCGATTAAAATCAATGGCTTAGATGATTCTCCAATAGACCCAGGAATCGTACCCCACCACATCTGAGATGGCGTATATACTGCGGTAGCACCTTCCCATCCGCCTTGATAAGCTAATGCTAAAGGAGTCGCTCCTGTATAACCGTCGACGACGGCAGTACTGGCGGCATTGAACCCATCGAGGCCTAGCCAACCAAACAGGGTATTAGATAAATTGTGAGCCCAGCCATAAGTTGCCGCTGTTCCTTCTGCTAACCCATCAAATCCAGATACCCATACTTCATCTCCTGCTATAGTAGTAGGATAAGCGAAAAAGACAAATACCCTTGCAAGTAAGGCTATGTTCCAGATATTCATACCTGTACCACCGAATGCCTCTTTACCTAAGATTACCGCAAATGCTACTGCTACAGCTAATATCCATAATGGAATATCAGGCGGCATGATCAATGGAATCAAGGCTCCAGATACTAGGAATCCTTCTTCTACAGCATGCCCTTTCTTAGCTGCAAATATAATTTCTATTCCTAGTCCGACTACGTGAGTCACTATGAAAATAGGTAGCATAAGGATAAGACCATGAGCCAACTTCAGGTGAAAACCTTCGATAAAACCCATGTATTGACCTGCTGCAGTAAAATGCTGATGCCCTATGTTGTATGTACCAAATAGGTAACATAACTGCATTGCAATCACTACATGTACCATCAATCTCTTGAGATCCATCCCATCTTTGATCTGAGTCCCTTTAGGTCCTGTAATACTATCCGGCGCTAGAGCGAAAGTGTATACTGCATCGTAAAATGTATGCAGTATTGGACTCTTTTTCTTGTCCGGTTCTATTTTTTTGAAAAAATCAACTAATCCCATTTGGATAGATATATTGCTGTTATTTAAATTTCGTTTTTTCTATTCGTTCTCGACTTGCGCGATTACATCTGGTCTCTCATTGAATCCAGTCCATCTCTGAGTATACTCTGCAGAGGCGATTTAGAAGGACATATGAACTCGCAAAGCGCTAGATCTTCTTCTGATAGTTCTAGAATGCCCAATCCTTCCATATTTTCAAAATCGTTAGCCAAAATGGCTTTCATAAGATGCTGTGGAAAAATTTCCATCGGCAACATTTTCTCGTATGCTCCAGTCTGTACGAACGCTCTTTTCTCACCGTGCGTATTAGTATCTACATCAAATTTATGATTAGGCATGATGTAAGTAGGAAAAGTAGGTGAAACACTTGGTCTTGGCTTCAGTGGAAGTAACCATCCAAATAACTCATGCTTATCTCCTTCTTCTAATACAGTTACCTGACTAGTCTTCTGATCTAAGTAACCATCCACTGCTA
>UPTG01000802.1_pt1 | contig 24843 bp, 19 predicted proteins | sample 2160121 | NCBI WGS metagenome assembly UPTG01 (sample SAMN06266255, study PRJEB28933) | marine metagenome | isolation source: Columbia River Estuary | place: USA:Columbia River Estuary, USA | collected 2014-07-27
AATAATATTTTGTCGTTCCTCTTCAATCGAAGGGGAAAATGTAATTCCAAATCCTGTTTCTAAATTGGGTTCAGATGCGACGGAAAGATCGTCCCACACATTTTAGCCTTTTTTTACATTCACATGATTGACTTTCGCTTTTACCCCTTCGTCGCCTACCCAGTAAGCATAGGAAGCAGCGGTACTGGGAAGCCCTTCTGATTCATCGGGGATTTCAAAATTAGTTTTCCTTACTTTCACCGGTTCTCCGGCAAGGTGGTTTTTCCAATCTCTCGGATTCTCGGGATCATAACTAGATTTCAAGAGAGGTTTTTTGAGCATCCAAACTGTCTGGTCGGGAAACTGGGTATCATCAGGATCCGGTAATTCGACAAGTGGGTGAAAATATTGAGGATCAAAAATATCGGAATTTTGATTCGTAAAATTTTGCTGAACCACGCCCTGATAATCCAACCAAGCGTTCCCTTCCTGACCGTAGGAGGTTTGAGCCCCATTAAAATACCGTTGATCCTTTTCAATACCATCTGGGATCTCGATATAATCCTGTCTGGATACAAAGGATCCGGATCCTTGTAATACCGCCAATTTTTTTTCATATCCCTCGTTTCCACTCACTAACCAGGCAACTTCAACCGCAGGGTGCGGATCAAATTCAGAATCCTGCATAATTGTTTTATTCACAGAGTTTCCGGTTTCTAAAATATTGGGAAACGGTTTCGCACCCGGTTGTATTCCTCCTTTACTTTTCGCACGATTTTTCCAAACCCCTGTCCAATATCTTTGGCCAAAGGATAATTTATCATATTGGTTATCCTCATCGAGGTCTACTCCGCTTGATACAGAAAGACTGGCATCATACTTTTGGTTAACATATAACTCACCTGATTCGACTCTTTCATCCAAAATATCTGCAGTTGCCGAAATTCGTGTATCCGGACCCAAGTGTTTTTGAATTTCTCCCAACGCTACCATCATACCCATTCGAGCGTTCGCTTGTGCCAATACTTTCTGCTTCCTGAGTTCGGCTAAGTTTAGATCAGTACCCACTAAGCTGACGAGAGATACGACAAGCAAAAACACTAAACTCATGAGAGAAAGAGCAAGGACAAGAGCAAAACCCTGTCTTCGATCCTTTTTCATTTCATGGGAACAATCGGGTAACTTTTTCATAAGGCAACACTTACAAGTGAGCCCTTATTGTAACCAGATGCAAGTTTATAGAGAAGAAAAGTAAGTTATCGGGACGGAATCGCTAAAATATCTTCTTCAGAGGGCCAATACTTTTCGATATCTTCTAAAGAGGGAATTTCCCGGGGTCTTACCACTCGAAATCCAACAAATATTGCGTCTGTGTGATACCAAACGCTTTTAGGGATTTGTGGGTCTTGTTGCTTCCATGCTTCTTCCGAGCCCATCCTTCCCGCACTCCTGTGACTTACTGCACCATCATCCCACGATCCTCCTTTTACCACTCTTGGATACAAAGTATTCGGAGCAACAAGCGGATTTTGCAAAATACCCTTGGGGGCAGTATCCGCTGGGGGAACAAATTGATCGAGCACCCACTCCCAAACATTACCATGCATATCATAGAGGCCAAAGGGATTAGGAGATTTTTGTCCGACCTTTTGATATTTAAATCTACTGTTTCCGAGATGCCAGGAATGATTAGATAACTCTTCCGAATCGTTTCCAAAACTGTATGCAGTATCTGTGCCTGCCTTACAGGCAAACTCCCATTCTGCCTCGGTGGGTAATCGATAGAATTTTCCCGTGCGAGCACTTAACCACATACAATACATTTTGGCAGATAGTTGAGTCATACAGATTGCAGGGTGTCCACTTTTACCCATTCCGAAAGTCATGTCAGTGTAGGGTGCAGTGGGCTTGGTAACAGCATCGGATAGGGCATCAGCCTCGGTGGGATCAAGTTTGTTGTATTCCCGGTTATCCTTATCCAAATTTATCATCCAAAGTTCATACTCGTCCCAGGTGAGTTCGTATTTTCCCATCCAAAAGTCTGAAACATTAACTTTTCGACTTAGTAATTCATTTTTGCCCCTATTTTCATCACTGGCAGAACTGCCCATACTGTATGTCCCTCCCTTTATGGGCATCATTTCAAAACTGAGTTCCGAGGTTACAATCTCTTGCCTGTAACTTGAAAATTCGTCTGCTACTTTTCCTTCCTTAAAGCCTAAGGATTTATACAGATCTTTGGGCATAGTTCCCAGGACTGTAAAGCTCTTCTTTTTAGGAGATAATTGTGCAGACTCAGGCCAATCAGCTCCTTCCTCAATCCACCTGCGGAGCAAAAACAAGTCAGTTGAAGACAGTGGATCATTACCTTCGGGAGGCATAAACATCTCGTCGTCTTGCGGTAAAGTGCATAGTACCCAAAGATCACTCCCCAAAGGCTCGCCGGGAACAATAACATAATCGGAAGCAAAGGCATGCTCGAAACTATCCAGCCTTAATTCGCCTTTCACTTTTCCATCGTAGTGACAAGCAACACAATTTTGCTCCAAGATAGGTTGAATGTTGTCAACAAAAGTCACTGTCTTTGGTAATCTCTTAAGGGGTACAAGAACCTCCTCATCGGGCCAATTTGCACCGGCCAATATCCATTTTTTTAAAATTTCCTTCTCTTGATCGCGGAGTGGGTAGTCTTTATCCTCATGCTTGAATGGAGGCATAACCAATTCATCATCAGAAGGCAGAGTTGTCGTCCAGTAGAGAGAGCTATCATCAGGTTTTCCCGGAACGATAACATCGTCACCTGCAAAAGCGGCTTTTTTGGTATCCAATCTTACTTTCCCTTTTGCATTTCCTTCACGGTGACAGCTCACACAATTATGCTCTAAAATAGGTTTTACATCTCGAACAAATTCTATTTCTGCGTGAGACAGAGGCATTATAAATCCCAATGATATAAGTAATAGAGTACTAAAGTATAACTGATGCATAGTGTGATATGGTAATATATAATGTATTAACAATCTTCCTTTATCCCAAAATTCTTTGGGCAAGAAAAGCTTTTTAAGATATTAATTCGTAATCAAATGAAAATATTTTCCTTACTGCTATTCATTTTTCTTATCCTGAAGTCCTCTTTGTGTGCCAATGAAAAAGGAAATACTGAGTATAGAAAATATAGTCAAACCTGCATGGGGACAAAATTTAATTTATTAATCGACGAACAAAATATTCTACTTTCTAACACTGCAGCCCAAAGCGCATTTAAGGAAGCCCACCGTTTAGATAAAATATTAAGCGATTATAATAGCGACAGTGAGCTTTCGATCCTTTCTCAAAATTCAGGTTCTCCTACTTCTTTCTCCGTTTCTGATGATTTATTTCACATATTAGCATGTAGCCAAGAGCTCGCAATTGAAACTGAGGGTGCATTTGATATCACAATTGGACCATTATCGAGATTATGGAGAATTGCCCGATTTAAAAAAGTTCTTCCCACAAATGAAAAACGATCTAATGCACAAGAGAGAATGGGGTATCAAAATCTCAAATTAGACTATACTCATAAAAAAGCACTGCTATTAAAGAATGAGATGGTTTTAGACCTTGGCGGAATCGCAAAAGGCTATGCAGCCGATCGAATGCTTACTATTTTAATGGAACATAATGTAACCCGATTTTTGATAGATGCAGGTGGTGATCTCTTATTAGGAAACCCCCCTCGAGGAAAAGCGGGATGGAAAATATCAATTGGCGGTAAAAAACACCCCGATTTACCAAATCTCGTACTTGCAAATGTTGCGATTGCAACCTCTGGCGATTTAGAACAATCAATAACCTTAGCAGGAAATACTTACTCTCACTTGATCAATCCTAAAACTGGAATCGGCCTAACAACCATGGCACAGGTTACCGTAATCGCCCCCAACGCCACCCAAGCGGACTCTCTTGCGTCCGCATCGCTAGTTCTTGGATCAAAAGAGGGAATTCCATTCTTAGAAAAAAAGCCCGGTGTTCGGGCATTCTTTCTTGAGCAAAAAGGCAATGAAACCATCCTTCAGGAAACTAAAGAGTAGAATTAAATCAATAAAATATGGGACCTCGCTAGCTGCAATAATTTACTCCGTTTGATGATTGAACTTGTCAGATAAAGTTTAATCCTACATTATAGAAATCTTTAATCTATTTATACCCATGGCTAGAGTATGTGCAATAACAGGTAAGCGTCCCAAAGTAGGCGGACGAATCATTCATAAAGGTGTCAGCAAAAAAGCTGGAGGAATCGGTTTGCAGTTGGTCAAAAACAACAAGCGAACTTTCCGGCCTAATGTTCAACGGATTCGCGTTAAGTTGGCGAGTGGCCAGGTTAAACGGATGTGGGTATCTGTAAAAGCGATCAAAGCCGGCAAGATAGAAAAAGGTTAATTTTCCGGTGGTCAATGAGAGGCCACTTTCCCACGATCAATGATCGAGGATATTAAATTTTTAAACCGCGATTCAGGTTGTATTGAATCAGAGAAAGTATACGGAGAAAATTGGTTGTCTTTGATTTATGGGACTCCCTTAGGCAAGATTCCTCTTTGGGTTGCCATAAAACGTGCTTGGTTTTCAAAATGGTATGGGCACAGGATGGACAATCCAACGAGTAAAAATAAGATTTTCCCCTTTATTAAGAAATTTGGATTGAATGAAGATGAATTTCTTAAAAAGCCGAGTGAATATAAAACATTTAATGAATTTTTCAGCCGGCAACTGACCAATAACGCTAGACCGATTGATCCAAACGAAGGTTCAGTTATATTTCCAGCTGATGGCAGACATACAGGAATCCAAAACTTGTCTAAAATTGAAAGCATTTTTGTCAAGGGTCAACAATTTGACTTACCGGCACTCTTTGAATCAGATGAATTAGCAAGACCATACCGGGAAGGTTCAATGGTCATTAGTCGCTTGTGTCCAGTTGACTACCATCGTTTTCATTTTCCCGTTACAGGAATTTCTTCCATTCCACAATTAATAAACGGCTCACTCTATTCAGTAAACCCAATTGCACTTAGACAAAACATTGGAATCTTTTGGCAAAATAAACGGTATCTTTCCTTTATTGAAAGTTCAAATGGGGGTAAAGTTGCATCTTTTTTAGTTGGGGCAACCTGCGTGGGATCAGTAAAAATTACATCCACCTTGCCAGCGAATATTACTAAAGGAGAGGAATACGGATACTTTCTTTTTGGAGGCTCATCTGTTTTAACTCTCTTTGAAAAGGACGCCGTCTCGCTTGCAGACGATTTAATAGAGTCGACTACCAGTGGAATAGAACTTTACGCAAAAATGGGACAATCCCTTGGGATTATAAATTAAACTATCAAATTTTCTCTCTCCTTGCATAAATAAATTTTCAGCTCTACATTTTAAAACTTATTAAAATGTCTGTACATCGATCTTTCAAATCTGGATTCACTGTTCTTGAGTTACTCGTCGCGGTTTCAGTGACTGCACTTCTTGCAGGAATGTTACTTAATATAACATCTCAAGTGGTCAGAACTCAAACACAGGCATCCGGAGATCTAGAAACAAATCAAGTTGCACAGTTTATCTTAGATCGGATTCAGGAAGACCTACATTGTGCCGTCTACCGAAACGACGGAAATGTTTGGATGGCAGCAACAGTCCTGGAAGATTCAACTACTAGCGGTTCATGGAAAGAAGCGACAGTACCAAAACCAACGAATGAATCTCTTAGAATAACTCCCAATGACTGGTCTGATGGTCCCAATGATCCAATCTCCGATGCGAATAATCAAATTTCTCTGATCAATTCTAGATTCGGAATGGCGGGTACTTTTTTTCGCTTTTTTACCATAGCTCCTGAACTTGACCCCGATTCAACTAACACAGGAGGTGCAAGAGCAATTTCTTACCAAATTGTACGGCATGGCTTAACAGCATCCTCGACTTCCCGTCCTCGATATCAGATATTTAGATCTGATGTATCTGCGGTACAAACATTTAACGCAGGCTATAATTTGCACCCTAATTCTGGTTCCTACATTCAAACATCCAATGGGGTTCGTACACCAGGAAATATCAAAAAACCTATTATGGATGGAGCAGATGGAGCCTCTACCGACTTTTCACTTGCTTCCAATATTTTAGATTTTGGAATTAGAGCCTATCTGATCGAGAAAAATAGTTTTGGTACTGGAAATTTAAAACAAATTTTTCCGGATGTTAATGCATCAAGTGGAGGCGGTACTCCCCCGTATGAATATTTGGCTACAAGTAATCCCAATTACAGAGATTCAGGAAAACCAAATCACCTTTATTCTTTCCCCGAAGTTATTGATGTTATGCTCCGGGTAATGACAATAGAAGGGGCATCCGCGATTTCAGCTTATGAGGAGGGATTAATTCCAACCCCTAAAGGAATGTCTCCACAAGAATATTGGTGGGAACTCGCAGAAAAAAATTCTGAAGTTTACATACGCAGGATCAGAATATTTCCTACTGGCATATAAAATATTTCAGTTCTTAAGCGAAACCTTTTTGTTTACGATATTTAAGCGGAGTCACCTTCATTTGACGGCGAAAGTGTTGCGTAAAGGAACTTTGATCATAAAAACCATTTTCTTTCGCAATTACTACAAGCTTTTTGTTAGTCGTAAGCAAGTCATCGCACGCAGCTTCGATCCGAGTTCGGGTTATAAACTGCATCGGTGCTATTCCAAAAAGTTCAATAAAACCACGATGCAATTTGCGATGGTTTAATTCAGATTCCTTAACCAAGTCTGCTATGGCAAGATCCTTCCTGAATTTTTGGCGAATTAGACCAACAGCACGGCCAATACCATCCTCGCGTTCCCATTTAAGTTCTCCATCATCGTGGGGACGCACAGTTCCCATAATTCCCGTAACATTCCCATCCGTATCAAACATTGGGTATTTATTCGTAAGACACCAACCCGGTAATCCTTGCTTGTTGAAAAACAACTCGAGAATATTTAACCTCGGTTTTTTAGTTTCGAAAACTAAGCGGTCCTCCCTCCTGAAATGTTCAGCAAGTCGAGGGGGAAATAGATCAAAATCCGTTTTGCCCTCTAGTTCCTTCTCAGATTCTAACCCAAAACGTAATAATAGACTCTCATTCACAAATATGAGTCTGTGGTTTAAATCTTTTATAAAAAAGGAGACTCCCGGTATATTCTCGAAAATTAAACTCAACTGTGCTGCACTAGAATTTTGATTCTCGAACCAATTGTGTAAAAATTTTGTATTTCGAAGACTATTTTGCTGAAAATTTTTCATTTATGTTAAAATTGACAATTTCAATAAAGCTAATTTTGTGTATATAATTACATGAAATTATTTTTAATATAATATATTTTGGCTTTTTTTCAATGGGTTTTTCTCCAATTTCAAAAAAATATATAAAAGGAAATTAAAATATCTAGTAAAATCATAATAAATTATTCCTGTTAAGTATTTACTACAGTAATTTATAGCTTCTCTTTTAATAAAGGTTTATTTTAATTTTTTTAGTTAGAATAAACCAAAAAAAGATTTTTAGAGGATTCCTGATTTAACTAAATTAGGCTGATTAGCTAAATTTAAATTTCGAAATCCTCCAATGGTTTTTGATAATTTTAATTTTATGCTTTAATTTTATATTTCAACATCTAAAAGATAAGTTTTTTTATTATTATTTTGCTATACTCATGTAATCCAAAAGAGTATACCGGTATCTAGAGTTTTATAACTGCCTGCCTCCACTGCTGTGTCGACGATGTCTTTTGTGGGAGCATCAATTAATAGGGTGTCCATCATTAGGTGGGAAGTTACGGATAGTATTATTTTTATAAGTTTAAATTGTGTGTCAAAATTTATGACACTACATGGGTACTCGTCCGTTGTTTGATTTTGGATTCGAAAAATAAAAATTTTTTGAACTTAAATCAAGTCCGGATCTATATTGGTAGCCCTTATCGAACAAAGATTTTCTAATGAGGAGGCAGATTGCTAATAAAACATCTTACAAGCGGGCTCTAGGATCCCATATTCGTTTCCATAGCCATGGTAGCCTCTTCCAATTTAGCTTAGTTTTTAGCTTTTGAGAATGAAGTAGCTTCAGCTTAGGAGATATTCATTTTTCCAGCTTTGAATTGAAAAACGTAATCCGGTTCGGAACCCATGTGCAGATTCGTCATGGTTACAAAACCATTGATATCCGACATGGCAAAATACCCCTTGGTGAAGGTTTTTAATTTAACAACGGGGGAATGCCGCAGGCTCGAGGCCTAATTAAATAAGATAATTAGTAGAAATAGCTTACTCTAAATTAAGCTTCTTTAACTTAGGTCTAATCACAAAATTACAATAACCCTCATTCGGATTCTTCCTGTAATAATCTTGGTGGTACTCTTCTGCAGAATAAAAGACGGGTACAGCAACGATTTCGGTAACAACGGGGTCTTCTAATTTTTTGCTTAGTTTCGCTTTCCATTGAATTGCCAATTCTTTCTGCTTTTCAGAGAGGTACATTATGGTTGACCGGTATTGGGTACCAACATCTGCACCCTGACGATTCAATGTTGTCGGATCATGGCAATCTCCAAAGATATCAAGTACTGCAGTAAAGCTGATAACGGCGGGATCGAATGTTATCTTTATTACTTCAGCATGACCTGTATTTCCAGTACAGATTTGCTTATAGGTTGGATTCAAAATCTCACCTCCAGCATATCCAGAAATTACATCCTTAATCCCATCTAGTTTTTCAAAAACTGCTTCCGTACACCAAAAACATCCACCACCTAAAACAATTGTTTCCATATTTACTTCTTTAATAATATCTAATTCAACTTCCTCTAAGTCAGTTTTAATCGAGGCTTCCTCTTGACGCAAACAACCAGCGTTAATTAGTAGCGCGATCATACAAAAATAAGAATAATATTTCATTTTAATCATAACTTCTTCCCGTTATCCATTCGTGTCCACTTCCAAGTAAAAGTTTATCTGCCGCCAAAGGCCCCCAAGTTCCTGAGGCGTAGCTTTCCAAGCCCTGTCGGCCCTGACTATCCCAATAGTCAAGAACAGGGGAAAGCAGTCCCCAGGACATTTCCGCTTCGTCGCCACGAATAAAAAGAGTTCCGTCACCATTCAAGGCGTCGAGAATAAGTCTTTCGTAAGCCTCTGGAGTATCTGAACCAAAAGTCGTTTCATAGCCAAATGCAAGTTTAATTGGCTGAAGTTTTGTTTCTAATCCTGGCGTTTTTGAATTTAAATACAATGTTACTCCTTCATTGGGTTGAATTCGAATGACCAGTAAATTTGGCGAAACCTTTAGTCGGGAATCTTGACCAAATAATATGGCAGGAGGTCTAGTAAACTGAACAACAATTTCACTTGCTTTCATTGCCAGTCTCTTTCCTGAACGCAAATAAAACGGAACGCCCTTCCACCTCCAATTATCTAAATACAACCTCATTGCCGCATAAGTCTCTGTACCAGAATCTTGAGGGATGCCTTCTTCATCGAGATAGGCTTTCGTCGGTAAGCCTCCTACTAGACCGGCCGCATAAGAAGCACGAACTACATCGGGGCTTTCCCCTTCAATAGACAATGGTTTTAAAGCTTTCAGCGCTTTTACTTTTTCGTCACGAATTGATTCAGGATCCAGGGATGAAGGCGGTTCCATGGCAGTTAATGCAAGCAATTGCATCACATGGTTTTGAATCATATCTCGTAGAGCACCACTTTTATCATAGTATCCACCACGATTTCCAACTCCTATGTCTTCCGAAACCGTAATTTGTACGCTCGATACATAATTACGATTCCAAACTGGCTCAAAAATTGAATTCGCAAATCGCTGAACAAGCAGGCTTTGCACTGTCTCTTTTCCAAGATAATGGTCGATACGAAATACTTGGGATTCATCAAATCGTTTATTAATGACTTGGTTTAATTCATGAGCCGATTGCAAATTCCTCCCAAAAGGTTTTTCAATAATTACCTTGGAAGCTGTTTCTGTACCACGGTGCCTCTTAGCCAAACCGCTTTCTCCGAGGTTTTCCAAAATCGGCATAAATACGCCCGGTGGAGTGGACACATAAAAAAGGCACTGTGCTTTGCAATCAATTTGTTTCTCTATCTTCGAAATCTTTTTTTCTAAAGTTAGAAAACTATTTAAATCATCATAAGCTCCTGCATGAAAAATAAGATTCTTTTCTAAAGTATTCCAAGTAGATGCTTCAATTTTTCTCCTCGAGTGAGCGTCTAGGGCTTCCTTAATTTCATTTTTAAATGATTCATCACTTATCGCGGACCTACCATACCCAATCAAAAAGCATTTCTTTGGTAATAAATTATCTTTAGACAGATTAAAAATAGCTGGGGCTAGCTTCCGTGCAGTCAAGTCTCCAGAAGCACCAAAGATTATAATAATCGTCGGGGGCGTTTTTCTATTTAATGAGGTTTTAGAGTCGGTTGTAGAAGTGTTAATCATTTTAAGATATATCTTTAATGCAAGGACTCGTGGAAGATGGCAATATTTTCATGATGAAAAACTTTCACATTTTTATTGCCTGACATAGGTAAATCAATTTCTACCACGTCAAACCGGTAAGTAGGGGGACAATCCCGCATTTCTCGAAGATAGGCTTTGAAGGAGCGTAATAAAGCGGTTCTTTTTCTTTTGTTTAGCGACTCAAACCCTGTGGTAAAAGAGTTTTCTGACCTCGCTCTTACCTCAACAAAAACTAACATTTCTTGATCCATACAAATTAAATCAATTTCATTTCTTCGGTCACGTAAACTTCGCCAATTTGAATAAAGGACCACGAAGCCTTTTTTCTTTAAATATTTTCTCCCGAGCCATTCACCATATTCTCCGTTTTCTTTTCCATTCTTAAATGTAGGCTTTACGCCGAGGGTCCATTTCAAAAATTTCCAATACATCCTTATTTAGACAAAATTATTAACGCCATTCATGCTTAGGATATCGCCCCGCTAGTTCTTTCTTGATTTCTAGGTATGAACCTAGCCAAAATTCATTAATATTGTTTGTCACTTGAACGCACCTCTCATTGGGGGCTAAGATATGGAGAGTCACTCTATGTTTTTCAAAAACTACCCGAGGCTGCCTTGAAATATCATATAAGTCCTGCAATTTGACCCGCATCACTGCATGACTGCCCTCATAAGTGATACGGTATGGTCTTTTTCCATTATTCAAAGAGAATGTAGAGGGTGTTGCCTGCTCCAACAAATCAAGTTCTTCAATGGAATAGAGTTTTTGTAAAACAGGCAGGACCTCTCTATTTCTTATTTCTTTCCAACTTTTTGCATCTTTACAAATTTCTTCAAATAATAAATGCCTCAGGTCTGTACTAAATTGAGGTACATTATATTCTGGATAATGAGTATAGAGGAATGAAATTTTGGAGACAAAGTGGTCCACTTGATTATCCCACTTTTTTAAACTAAGATTCCCGGCCTTAAGCTCAGTTGAGTAAGCATTTTGAAAGTCTTCTTTTCCCTCGCCTTCTCTTTCTTTAACATTGAATTTAATCGTTCCAATTTGATCATACTCTCTTCGAATGACTTGCCTGGTATCGGAGTGCAATGCAACCTCCTCACCTCTTATTACCCTTGTTCTTAAGACATCTTTTACTATTTGGTCATTCAACTCAGTTACATGTTCCATTTCTAGCCCAATTTTTCCCTTAAGGGCCTTTTCCACTAAACGAAGAGCTATGACCCATTCTGCTTTTTGTACTTCTGAAAATTTACTTACATGCAAATGGATTCCATTTATACTTTCATACATCCCAGTCCCTCTACTCTTTAATCGAGCAAGATGATCTGGAAAGGCAACGAGGAAAACCTCTGCAAAATCTCTCATTTTCGGAAATTCGAAATGAAAGGAATTCAACCCCGCTATTTTGCAAAACCGAAAAGCCAATTTTTCCGCTTCCCTACACCTAAGAGCATGGATTCCAACATACTTACACCGGTCAACCGAAAATCCCTCTTCCTTGGCATACAACCATACGCCCAATAATAACCTTAAGTCAGAATCCAATTCGTTGGAATGTTTCTCAGCAAAAGTTTTAGATAAAAACGAATCTACAATCTGTTGATTAAATTCCTTATGAATAATAGGGCTTCTGTCTTCAATTAATGCTAAGGCGAGTGAAAAAGCAGGGAGACAACCCAAATCCTTGGCTAATAATAACGCCATACCAAGTTTTGGATTAACCGGAAATTTACAAATTTCTCGTCCTTTATCTGTAATGAGTGAATTCGAACATAACGCCCCAAGCGCATGTAAGGTACTACGAGCTCGATCCAAGGATTCAACTGATGGCTTATCCAGCCAACATAGTGAAATCGGGTTTTTCTCAATAGTACATAAATTTAAATAAATTTCAGATAAATCTAACCTTTTTATTGCGGGAACCTCTTCATTCTCACGGTTTTCATGCTCCTTCTCACCCCATAACCGCAAGCAGTAACCCGATGACATTCTACCCGCTCGTCCTGCTCTTTGATCCGCCGCACTTTTACTTATTTTTTGGGCCAGTAAAACATTAACCCCTCGAACGGGATCAAAGCTCGATCTTTTAGCAACTCCAGTGTCAATGACAATGCGGACTCCTTCGACAGTTAATGAAGTCTCAGCAATGTTAGTACTGACAATAATTTTTCTTTCCGCGGTTTTTTTAAGGGCAAATTCTTGATCCTCAATTCTCATATCACCATAAAGTGGTCGAACCAAAAGTGACTTTGCCCATGGTGCCGATTTTATCTCTTGAATTATTCTAGAAATCTCAAACGCACCTGAAGCGAAAATTAAAACATCCCCGTCATGATTGATTAAACATTTTCTTAACTCCAATGTGACTCGCTTCCAAATAACTTCATTCAATTGCATTGAGCGGTACTCAATCTCAACTGGGTAATTCCTAAATGATAACTCAAGCGATTTACTTTTGGGTAAGTATTGGGTAACTTGCTCTAAGGATAGCGTAGCAGATGTAACCACAAGTTTAATGGATGGCCTTTCTGTATTCTGTAATTCACGCAGCAGGGCTAACGAAGTATCCATTTGTAAACTTCGCTCATGAAATTCATCAAATATTACTAGTCCGACACGAGATAAAACTGGATCGCTTAAAATTTTTCTAAATAATACACCATCTGTTAAATATATAATTTTAGTATCTCTCGAAGTCTTATTCTCAAAACGAACTTGATATCCTATAGAGTCTCCGATTTTAGACCCCATTATTCCCGCAACATGTCGGGCCAATAAACGAGCTGCTATCCGCCTTGGCTGAACGACTAAAATTTGTCCCTGAACTAAATTTTCTTTTAAAAGGAGCAGTGGCAATCCAATAGATTTCCCAGAACCAGTGGGCGATTTTAGAACCAAGCTTGGGCTCGAATGAAAAGCATCTTTGATTTCATTAAAAGCCTTAAAAATTGGCAAATCTGAAAGTTCATGCATTCCTCAAAATTTAATAATCATACAAAACTTTCAACAGTAAAAAAGGTATTATTTTCATTTAATCAATCCTAAAGAAGAGCCAAAATGTCACGCCGAGAGTGCGGGCAGAAACTATCGAGTCACCTTGTCTCGGCAATGGATTAGAAGAGTGATTTGTATGAAGACAGCAATTTCTGAGAAATTTTATCCCCTTTCTGGGAGGCAACCGAGAGCCACTCTTTCGCTAATTTAAGATTTTTATCGGTACCTTTTCCTCCTAACTTCATCAAACCTATAAATCTTGCTGCCTCCGCATTGCCTCCCTGTGCAAGTGGAAAGAAAAGTTTGTAGGCTTTATCATAATTCCGAGTAACCCCCACTCCAGTGTAATACTTTCGAGCTTGATCCATTCGTTCGAGATCATCTAAAATTGGCTGATCTTGCCCTAAATCCAAGTCAGGACTGGAATCGACTAAATTGGTAGTTTGCTGGGGTGGAGTTCCTCTCTTTTGCAAGTATTTTTTGGCAAGTTGATGATTTTGAGCAGCGGCATCCTGGAGGAGCTTCAAGCCTTCAGTTGTATTTTTATTAATTCCATCCCCGCCATCCAATAAAAGTAAACCCAATGAATACTGGGCCTCCGAAAAATTTTGTTTTACTGCCAATCTTAACCACTGAGATGCTTTGTAAGCATTTTTTTCGACGCCATCACCATTATAATATGCCATACCTAGATTAAAACGAGCAGTTAAAGATTTTGCACGTACCGCTTTTGATAAAAGACTGATTCCCTTCTCCGTATTTCTATCTAACAGTCCAGGTAAACCTCTTAAATAAAGAGCACCAATCGTTGCCTGTGCTTGCGGATAGCCTAATTCCGCAGATCGCATGAATAATCCCAATGCTCTAGTAACATTCGTAGGAATTACCTGGAAATCTATTTCTCCCATACAATACATCGCTACAGGGTCTCCATCAGATGCATACCGTTGTAATCTTAAAGCCGCATCTTGATAGAGCGTAGTGGCAGCTACTAGATCCCCTTTCAACATAGCTAAATTTGCTAGATTATAAGCACCAAAAGGGTGGTCTTGTTTGACTGCGACATTTGACCACTTTCGAGATAATTCTATGTTCACGGAGGAACCTCCCTCACCCGATCTTAGATATATCCCGAGCAACCCTTGATAATATGCTGAACCAGACTGCGCATTTTCTATGATGTTTTGATATGATGTCTTCACATTCCATCGCTCAGTTTTTGCCGATAGTAACGAATGGAAGATAATAAGTGCACTAAAAACACATTTTTGAATATTCATCACTTGTTACAATAGGTATATTCACAAAGCGTTCCAAGCTTGAAAAAACCGTCATATTAAATGAATATATTTACTCGTGATAGTCCAAATCCATTTCTCTTTATTGTCGCTCAGGAAAACACTTCTATTCGGTCTTATTTTTTTGGTTAAAATTGCTGCGGTTGGAGACGAAATTACTTTCTCAGAAAAAATTTTAAGTCAAATAATTGACCGGCAGGAAAGGTTTTTCATTAACTACTCGTCCTCACAACTAAATGAAAAGGAAATGACAAGGCACGCGCAAGAAATTGTTGCTGAATATGAAAGTTATCTTAGTCAAAACCCTAGTGATGAAAATGCCTTGATATTATTTGGTAAGTTCCTCCGAAAGGTCGGACAAGAAGAACACGCAGCAGAATATTTTTTAGAAGCGGATAAAATTAACCCAAAACTCGCAGTCGTAAAACAACAACTGGCAAATTTCTTAATTGAAAAAAATCGCCCAGTGGATGCGTTTCCACTTTTAATCCTAACCATTCAATTAAACCCTCAAGAGGCAGTTTACCATTTTCAACTTGGAAACTTTCTCTTTCTTTTTGAGAAAGAACTCGTATCAGAAAAAATATTCACCAATTTATCTGCTCAATCATTTATGCATCGTTGCTTTTTCGAAGCAAAAAGCCTTCAACCTAAAAACTTTGATTTTCAGTTGAGATATGCACAGAGCTTTTTTGACTATCCGGATTCGAACAAATCAAGGGCTTTAATCGCTTGGAAACAGATAGAGAATAATTTTCCTGACAGGACAAAAACCGAAAGGGATTATTTTAAATTATGCCAAGCCAAAGTCCTACTTGAACTCAACCGTAAAGAGGATGCTTCAGAACTAATTAAAACTGTTTCTTCAACCGCATTAAAACAATCCAAGGATTTCCTGCTGTTAAAAGTTCGTAATAGTGAGAAGGCAAATAGTCCTACACAAAAAAAGAAAAAGAAGAGTTCATTCAATTGGAATCATAAAAACTTTATTCCGTCGGATCCGCACCTTGAAAGATTACGAAAATTAACCGGACGATTAATAGAAGAAAAGATGCTAAGTGAGTTAAGATCTGATGCAATTAAAGCCAGTTATGATCAATCAGGGGAAATAAAGTTGGAACTCACTAATTTACCAAAATAAATTTACTCAACTTCGATCGATACCTTTTAGGACTTTAAAAACATTAGATATCGTCTTGAGAAAATTAATTCTCTCATTCGGAGTTACTCGTAATCTCATGCATAACTCGAACATGAAAAGAATGCTGAAAACTCGTAACTCCGGACCCAAGAAATAACAGAGCAGGATAACCATTGAGCCAAGGATACTAATAATCTATTACTTTTGATTACTTTGTAATTCCACCTTCTTGTTCGCCCTTCTCGATTAAAATTGCTTTTAGGAAAAGCCCAATACTCTATAACAAGCATTCAAAGAATGGATTTGGGCGGATCCTTTATTACTATACTCGGTTTTTTTCAGCATTTTCTCGCAAATTATTAATTAATTATTTAGTAATTCAACATGCGAAGTATTGCTACATTTAAGGAAGAAAAACTTGCACTCCGTTTTTGGAATTATCTGCAGGGAGAAGAAATTGAGTCGACTTTAGAAGAGGACGGTAACGACGCATGGGCGATTTGGGTAATTGATGAAGAAAAAATTCCAGCAGCCATTCAATTCAGCGAAAAATTTAAATTAAATCCTGAAGACCCGAAATTCAATAGCTCGAAAAAGGTAGAAGCAAAATCGAATCACAAATCAGTTATCAATCGGGATTTAAAATCACGGTTTAAAAGTTACAACTTAAGAGAAAAATGGTCCAAACAAGACCGTGCACCCGGTATGATTTCTCTTTCAATTATCATAATCTCGGTTGCAGTATTTTTACTGTCCGGGATGGGTAAAAATCAGGATATTGTTAGCAAATTTCTAATTTCTGAAAAAATAGACGGAACATTAAGTGAAGTACTAGAAGGACAAGTCTGGCGTGTTGTGACACCGATATTTTTACATTTTGGTATTTTTCACATTTTATTTAACATGTTTTGGCTGCACGATCTTGGAAGCCAGATCGAAAAGCGAAAAGGTTCACGGTTCATAGCACTGTTTGTATTAATTACCGCCATCATTTCCAATTTTGCTCAATTTCAATTTGCAGGGCCCGCATTTGGAGGAATGTCGGGAGTCGTCTATGCACTTTTTGGCTATGTTTGGATTAAAGGCAGATTTGATCCCGGAGATGGTTTATTTATCCATCAAACAACCGCACTCATAATGTTAGGCTGGTTCTGTCTATGTTTCGTGATACCGAACTTTGGGATTGCTAATTGGGCTCATGCCGGAGGATTGCTAACAGGCTCCGCTTGGGGTTATATCTCTGCGATCCGATGGAATCGTAGTTAAAAGTGGTAGTAAATATTCGTGCAAAGAAACTTAAAATCGGACAAGTTCGTAAATAGCCAATCCGGCCCGAAGATTGGGAAGTAATTTACATGTAGTTTTCCAGTTTCCACGATGAAATACTTTTCTCCCGATTTTAAAGGGGATCTTTTGACTTTCTGGAGCTGAGCAAAATTGCTCAAACTCCCTTATTGAAAAATGATTTCTAGGCTCACTTTTCTGCCAGTTATCACGGTATACATCATTCTTTATCTTCGAGCCATATTGTGAAAAATAGAGGCGATTTTTCCAATAGCCATGATTGACAAAGCTTACGGCAACTCGCTTGCCAACTCGGAGCGCATCTAAAATCACCTGCCCAGGTTCAGGTAATTCTTCTACCATTCTGGAGAAAACAACCCAATCAAAAGAATTATCCGGAAGCATAGATAATGCTTTTCGTATATCGCCTTGGTAAACTGCAACGCCTCGGGAAATACATGCACTCGCTTTATCACAGTCGAAATCGACGCCAAGACCGTTCACATTCTTTGTCTCGCGCAAATTTTCGAGCAGAATTCCTCGGCCACAACCTAAGTCTAAAACTTTTTCGTCTTTTTTTACCCAGTCACCTATTATTTTCAAGTCTGCTTCTTTTTTTACATCTGCTCGAGTAATTGCATGTCGGGATTTATTAATTTCTTGACGAGCAATTTCGTGTTCATCCGCACCCTGCAAAAACAACCTGATTAGGCGAAGAAAGTTTTCCGAGTTAATGAGAAAGGAATCATGCCCATGGGGGTGATCGATCTCCAAGTATGATGCATGTTTATTTAGCTTCTGCAAAGATTCGGAAATTAACTTATTCTGGGCAGGGGTATAAAGCCAATCGGTGGTAAACCCTACTACCATTACCTTTGCCTGCACATTCTCTAAAGATTTTTCAAGTCCGTCTTCTCCTACCAAATCAAAATGGTCTAATGCTTTTGTAAGCTTAAGGTAAGTGTTTGCATCAAAACGGTCTACAAACCGTAAACCTTGGTGGTGGAGGTAACTTTCGACTGCAAATTGCTTTTCCGCTTCCTCCGCACTTAGATTCATCTTATTACGACCGAACTTTTCTTCCATTCCTTCGTCTGAAAGATAAGTAATATGGGCCATCATTCTGGCTACTGCCAAACCCATCTCTGGCCTGGCATCTTGAGAGTAATTTCCATTGTTCCATCGAGGGTCTCCTTTAATGGATGTTCTTCCCACCTCATTAAATGCAATTGTTTGAGCACTGTGTTGGGGCGTTGCTGCAATAATCATTGCTTTCTCCACGAATTCGGGAAATTCAATGATCCATTGCAAGGCTTGCATCCCGCCCATACTGCCCCCAATCACTGAATATAAGGAAAGGACTTCTAAGTGATCCAATAATAGTCTTTGAGCGACCACCATGTCCTTAATGGTAAGATCTGGAAATGACATGCCATAGGGTTCTTGAGTTTTAGGATTAATTGAAGTGGGCCCGGTAGAACCCTGACATGCACCGAGACAATTGGAACAGATTACGAAAAATTCATCTGTATTAATCGCCTTGCCTGGTCCTATCGCATGGTTCCACCAACCTTTCCTCACGGCTCCTTCGTGAATTCCCGCTACATGATGGTCACCAGTAAGTGCATGACAGATTAAAATAGCATTGGTTCTACTTTCATTTAAAGTCCCATAAGTTTCATAATATAATTGAAAATTATCAAGGACTCCATGAGTCATACGAAATTCTTTTTTATACTTAAATACTTGCGGAAAGACTACACCGACCTCGCCCGCATCATCTGTGTTCATTTTATCTTCTGTTTTCTTCATCTATAAGGAGGGCAAGTCTTTCGCCGTCCGCAAGTAAGATACTAAGTAGTCAAGGATTCAAGCAAAGCACCATCTATGTCATAATTACCGTGCACTGCTTTCACATCTTCTAATTCTTCTAAATTATCCACTAACTTCAATATTTTTCGGGCCACATCTTCATCTGTTACCTGAACTAAATTATTGGGCAGATAGGCGAGCTCGGAAGAATCGGGAGAAATTTCCGCATTTGATAACGCCTCTGCAATTTGATCATACAGGGCAGTTTCACAAATCACTTCGTAATGTTCTTCCTCCACAATTACATCTTCGGCATCGTTTTCTAATGCTAATTCTGTAAGGTCATCTTCTCCGATCTTTTCTTTCGCTAAAAGAAACTGGCCTTTTCTTTTAAAATTGAACGCAAGAGCACCTGCACCTGCTAAATTTCCTCCCGCTTTTGAAAAAGTACTACGCACTTCCGATGCAGATCGATTTTTATTATCGGTCGTAACTTCAACTATTAATCCTACACCACCTGGTGCATATCCTTCATAAAGGAGTTCTTCAATAATGATTCCCCCCAATTCACCAGTTCCTTTTTTAATTGCGCGATCGATGTTATCGGCAGGCATATTGGACTGCTTTGCTTTAGTAATTAAAGTCCGCAAGCGTGGGTTAAACTCCGGATCTTTTCCACCATCTCTTGCCGCTAAAGTAATTTCCTTACTAACAACACTAAAGATTTTACCTCGTTTCGCGTCGACCGAGGCTTTGTGTCGCTTTGTGGTCGCCCATTTACTGTGTCCTGACATATACTAAGAGGGAAAAGAAGGATTCAAGTATTTGTCAAGTTCACTTATTTACAAGATCAAATAGAAATTGGTGAGCCTGTTCTAATCTTTGTTTTTTATCCAAAGCAATTCTTCTTTTACTTGCACTCATTTCTTCCAATCTAGATTCGCTATAATTATCTGCTCTTTCCTTATAATTTCTTTCCAAAATCTTGGGATCGATCGATCCTCTGCTTTTTAATCCAAGTAAATTTCGGTAACTCTTCTCCTTATCTGTTACCTCGTCTCTGGTACGAGAATTTTCTGCAATTTCCTTAGTATTGTCATCTGAACTCTCAACTGCAGCGGTGGGTTCAGGAACCTTCTTAGTAATCAAGGTTTGAAGGATGGTCATCAAATTCTGAATAGTCCAATAAAGAACCAATGCAGAGGAGAAGAAGTAGAGGAATATTAGAAACATGAAAGGCATGAACCTCATCATTTTTGCATTTATTCGTTGGGCATCACTTAATTCAGGTCCCATTTGCATAGGATTTAATTTCATTTGAAACCACTGAGTAATCACCATTAAAATGGGCAATACATTTAATGAAAATCCTTGCACTTGTGCGACATGATCCTGTTCGGATAAATCATTAGCCCACAGAAAGCTCTGCCCGTATAGTTCTGCCGCTGATCGTAGCATCCAGAACATACCGAGGAAAATTGGGATTTGGATAAGGATAGGCCAGCAACCTGCAAATGGGTTCACCTTATGTTCCTTATAAAACTTCATCATTTCTTGATTAAGCTTTTGTGAATTTCCTTTATGTTTCTCCCTTAATTTTGACATTGGCCCCTGCAAGGACTGCATTTTTTTCTGGGATCTCGTGGCTTGTGCTGTAAGAGGCCAAAGTATTAATTTAACTAAAATAGTAAGAACTATTATAGCCAGTCCATAACTACCAAAAACTCCATGCAATTTGTTTAAGACCCAACTAAATGGTTCCGATATCCACCAAAACACCCCAAACTGCATCACTTTCTTTTGTTCATGACCTAAAGATGCAAGTCCCGCATAATCTTTGGGTCCAGCATATACATGAAGTGCAAATTCCTTGGATTCCTGAGATCTTAAAATTCCAACAGGAAATGACATCGTGCCACTGACGCCTTCGATTTCTTCCCCTTCATTTCCCTGAATCTGAATTGATTTACCGCCGATCCATGCGTTTGAAACGTCACTTGTGGGACGAATAATATTCACAAAAAACTGATTATTTACACATGCCCATTTAGCTTTTGATAGTTTTCGTTTGTCTAGCTCGCCAGTTACTCCCATTTCATTTAGCTGAAAAAATTCCTCTTTTTCTCCATCGATCCGCCCGCTACATTCAGCACAAGAACAACCCTCGGCGAGAGCTAAACCAGCATTATAATAACCTACATTTAAGTAAGTCGCTGCATTATCAAATGGATTGTACAAACGAGGCATTCGAAATGCCGTTCCCAAATTAATTTTTACCCGATCCAAGGCGAGTGGATTGGTACTGAGGTTTGTGAGAATTGTTTTATGATCAAATAAATAGGTGCTATTATCTTCGCGGGTATATATCCGTTCAATTTTTAAAAAATTAGCCAATTTCCACTCGTAAACAACGGTCGATCGGTCGCTTCTCACTTTTTCATACTTACGGGGAGAAGAAAGTACTCCAGGCAACTTCCTTCCTTCCTCATCTTCAAATGAAAGCGATAGCATTGAATCTCCAACATGCGTCATGTTATAGTCACGACTTAATCTTGAAAACTCTTTGAGTTTAACTTCTCGAACTCCGCCAGAATGATCCGTGAATACAAGAGTAGAAAATTCGTTGGCAAGTCCTTCAAATAATTCTTCCTCTCTCTCGACCAGGGTGGGGGATGAGGGTGTATCAGATAGACTTCTGTTTTGATCTGCCACGGGTTCGGAAAAAGAATAGGGATCAGACTGAGGAGATGTTCGCGCTTCCCCTTGAGTTCTACTGCTTGCATTTTCGTCTGCGACGATACTGTTATCGATGAAATCCTGCTGCTGCATTCCTTGCTCCCATAACAAGTAGAAAGCGAGAACAAGCATACTTATACCAATTAGAATATTTTTCATTACTTAAAAAATTGTTTTTTGTATCGCTTTTAAAATTCGTTTTTCGATTTCCTCAAAAGAGAAAGAAAATAAAGCGGGTCTGGGCAGAACTACAACCAGTGAACCTTTGGGAAAAAAATGGATGTTTTTTCGAAAAATCTCCCGAAATCTCCTCTTAGCTTGATTTCTCATAATTGCTCCACCATAACGGCGAGAGGCAATAATACCTAGCTTAGGCAGTTCGCTGGATGCCGAATTGCTTACTAGTTGAAACCAAAAAGCTTGATCTCGGTATCTCTTTCCGTTCTTTTTCACAAATTGAAACTGCCAAGTTTTCCGCAAGCGCATTGATTGCGAATAGCATTGTTCCTTTAAATTCAAAGAAACTAAAGAGAATTTGCGTTAGCGAAATCGGCGAGGTACGGAAGCTGTTAGGCTTGCTCTTCCCTTACGGCGCCTGTTTCTCAAAACTTTACGACCGGAACTAGTTTGGTTGCGTTTACGAAAGCCAAATTTACGTGCTCGACGCAGCTTGGATGGATTGTAGGTAGGTTTCATTAGAAAAAAACCCCTAGAATAGAGTAATGAGGTCTAAAGTCAAACCTTCACAATTATAACTTATAAATCATTTGATCTTGCCGAAAATCATTTTTCAAGTATTGTGGTAAGCGTTGTCCCGTTCGTCTAGCCAGGTCAGGACACCGGGTTTTCATCCCGGCAACAGGGGTTCGAATCCCCTACGGGACGCCATTTAACTTGTGTAGCTTGACTGTTTCGAAACTACACCTAAATAATAAAAATGGCTTCTCAACATTCCCCAATTCAAGTACTTGGTGCGACGGAAAATAATCTTAAAGGGATTAATCTAGAATTACTGCCAGGACAACTTATTGTATTTACTGGCTTAAGTGGTGCAGGAAAATCGACACTCTTATTTGATGTTCTACATGCTGAAGGGCAACGAAAGTATGTAGAAACCTTTAGCCCATATGTGCGTCAATTTCTTGAAACTCTACAAAGACCGGAAGTGGAATCAATTAAAAATATCAGGCCGTCCATTGCAGTTGAGCAAAAAAATACCATTAGGAATTCACGATCGACGATTGGTACGATGACAGAACTTTGTGACTACTTTAAAGTGTGGTTTTCTCAAGTTGCACGCTTTATTGATCCAGATTCTGGAAATGTCCTTCAGCACGAAACTCCTCAATCACAAGCCGCTAAGCTAATAAAGAAAAAAGACTCCCAATTCATTGTTGGTTTTATTGCGGTAAGACCGGAAAAACTTCCCTCGAAAGATTTCCTTACTTTCTTGATCCAGGCGGGACATGCTCGTGGCTTGCATGAAAATAAATTCCTGCACTTAGAAGATATAATGAATTCCAATTGGAATAAGAATGAAATCTTTGTGGTAGTGGATCGTATTGACACTCAAAAGGACAATAAATCTAGGCTAATAGAGGCCATTTCACTTTCGATCAAGCATGGTCATGGCTTGGGCCAAGTAAGGGATCATTCAGGGAAATTGCTCAACCTGATCTATGATGGACTTCGATCTCCCGAAAGTGGACGAAAATTTCCGGCAGCGCATCCCTCCGCCTTTTCATTCAATTCACCAGTTGGAGCATGTGCCAAATGTAAAGGGTTTGGCCGAATTATAGAGATTGACCCCACCCTTGTTATTCCGGACCAAACATTATCAATTGTTGAGGGAGCGGTAAAAGCTTTTTCAGGAAAGGTATATGGTCACTGCCTGGACGAACTAATACAAGCCTGTAAAGATAAGAAGATTCCCACAAATACCCCATGGAAGAGTCTCACCAAAAAGCAAAAAAATTACATTTGGCAGGGCGATCCAACCTATTCAGAAGGAAGCCAGAAGTGGCACGGAATTGATGCATTTTTTAAATGGATAGAAAAGAAAACTTATAAAATGCATGTGAGGGTCTTTCTTTCAAAATACAGAGGATATTTTAATTGTCCAGGCTGTGAAGGAAATCGGCTCAAAGAAGATTCGCTTCATTGGAAATGGAAAAGCTTTTCATTACCGGATCTTTATCGCATGCCCGTAGACGAACTTTTGAAAAAGATTTCAACCTACAAACTGACTGGTGATCCAAAATCCGATCTCGCAATTGAAAGTATTCAGGCAAGACTCTCATACCTTCAGGATGTAGGACTTGGTTATTTAAGCTTAGATCGTACCGCTAAAAGCTTGAGTGGCGGCGAGACTCAACGAGTTAATTTAACTGCCTGCCTAGGAGCTTCTTTAACAGATACGCTTTTTGCCTTAGACGAGCCGACCATTGGGCTCCACGGAACAGATATTCACAAATTAATTTCAATACTGAGAGCACTAGCAGATGCCGGGAATTGCGTTTGTGTGGTGGAACATGATGAACAAATAATTAACGCAGCAGACAAGGTTTTTGAAATTGGACCACTTCCGGGAACAAAAGGGGGAGAAATTTCTTTTGAAGGAACAGTCGCACAGCTCCACCAATCGGAAAGTTCCATCACAGGGCATTGGCTTAACCACGATTACATCCCTGCCTTTTTAAGCAGTGCTAAAAGGAAAGTTCGTGCGAAAGGTCCTTTCTTGCATATTAAAAATGCATCGTCTAATAACATTCTAAACTTAAGCACTCAATTACCCCTTTCTAAACTTGTATGCATTGCCGGAGTTTCAGGCTCAGGAAAATCTACACTCCTGCATGATATTATTTATGCCGGGATGGTAAATCCGACCCAGGCAATAAATGTAAAAAGCGACCTAGTATTTGATGAGGTTGTTGTAATTGACCAAAGTTCAGTGGTGCGGTCACCCAGATCAAACCCTGTTTTATATTCCGACGCTTGGAGCCCCATCAAAGAAGCTTTTGGAAGAACAGAATCAGCAAAAAGACTTGGCTTCTCCGCAAGCGATT
>UPTG01000805.1_pt1 | contig 24825 bp, 25 predicted proteins | sample 2160121 | NCBI WGS metagenome assembly UPTG01 (sample SAMN06266255, study PRJEB28933) | marine metagenome | isolation source: Columbia River Estuary | place: USA:Columbia River Estuary, USA | collected 2014-07-27
TCGGCCAATACAGCAGTCAGGCTGACGTACTTTTTTCGCGGTTCGCTTTGCTTCTGGAGGACTGGACCGAGGCCCATTTCTTTGGTGTGAAAGTTCTCAAGCTGGATTCGTTCCCAGTAGAGTTCTAGGCGGTGCGACATATTAGCCGCTGAATTGAGGGCTTTTTCTTGTGAACCGGTGCGGAGAGATATGGTTATTCGGTTCTTATTGAACTGAGATTGCAGATCAAAAGGGACGCGACGCGAGAAGTAGAACACATTACCTCTGCGGATAAGATAGGATGATTGGTGGAGCATAGTTTGGATCACACTTCCTGAGTTATCAAACAATTATGCTTAATAATCAGGGACTTGATCCACGGATCATGGATCATTTGGTGCCCAGGAGAGGACTCGAACCTCCACATCCTTGCGAATACTAGCACCTGAAGCTAGCGCGTCTACCATTCCGCCACCTGGGCCACCTCTGACACCTTCGTGTAATAATGTGGCTGCACCGTGTCAACGAGGTTTTTGGCGATTTATATCTCCAGTCATGACGGGTTGTTTCACGGGGACTGCCCGCGTAGGTTATGGTCGAGCGCAACAGCGGGAGATTAATGTATGTCACAACTTGTCACAATTTTCGGCGGTTCGGGGTTTGTGGGACGCTATATTGCCCGCCGTATGGCGAAAGAGGGCTGGCGGGTCCGGGTTGCAGTGAGGCGGCCAAATGAGGCGTTATTTGTAAAACCTTATGGGGTGGTTGGGCAGGTTGAGCCTGTGCTATGTAATATTCGTGATGAGGCGTCTGTGGCGGCGGCGCTTCAGGGGGCGGATGTGGTGGTCAACTGTGTCGGTGTATTGGCCGAAATCGGCAAGAATAGTTTTGCTGCGTTGCAGCGGGATGGCGCGGAGAGAATTGCACGGCTTGCCGCGACACATGGCGTTGCACGGTTGATCCATCTGTCTGCAATTGGCGCGGATGTGGAGTCTGAAAGTTTGTATTCTCAGACCAAAGCAGAGGGAGAGCGGGCTGTCCTAGCGGCGTTTCCTGCAGCGGTGGTTTTACGGCCTTCGATTGTTTTTGGCGCGGAAGACGCATTTTTCAACCGCTTTGCTGCGATGTCGCAATTCGGACCAGTATTGCCGATCATTGGCGCCGAAACCAAATTTCAGCCGGTCTACGTGGATGATGTTGCGCAAGCAGCGGTATCCGGCGCTTTGGGTCAGGCAGAGCCGGGGATCTATGAATTGGGCGGTCCGGAAGTGTGCAGTTTTCGCGAGCTCATGGAAAAAATGCTATTGGTGATTCAACGCCGACGATTGGTTTTGAATGTGCCGTTTTTCGCGGCGCGTTTTATGGCGTTGGGCTTTGACATGGCGCAATTTTTGACAGCGGGGCTGTTAAAAAATGGCATGATCACTCGTGATCAGGTCAAAAATCTTGGATCGGACAACGTGGTTGGCCAAACTGCAAAAACACTGGAAGATTTAGGGATTGAGCCGCTGGCAATGGCATCTGTGCTGCCCGATTACCTGTGGCGTTTCCGGCCGTCCGGACAATACGCTGCGATCAAGGACTCGAGCCGCAATTTAAAATCTCACTGACCGGACCTATTGTAAAGATCTCGAAACAACACGATCTCAAACCAACAAAATAGTGTCCGTTGGGATTGTCGCTTCTACGCGCTTGGCAGCGTCTAAGATTAAGCCCCCAAAGACCTGTCAGGCTTTGCACTACCTTCGCCGACTGTGGTCACAGAATGGTGTTGGGCCAGGCAACATTTGAATTTTGGGGTTGGCTTGATGGACCCCCAATAGAATTTTGAGCGTAAGCAGGGTTGTATAAAGCAAAATCTCATTTATGTCAGACTGAGCCAATAAAAGCTCACTCTTTGAATGCAAAAGGAACACAGTAAAATGGGGTATAGGATTGCGGTTGTAGGTGCGACGGGCAACGTCGGTCATGAAATGCTGAATATTTTGGCTGAACGCGCTTTTCCCGTTGATGAAATAGTGGCATTGGCCAGCCGCAAATCGCTGGGAACAGAAGTTTCATTTGGCGATAAAACCCTGAAAACCAAAGATCTCGACAGTTTTGATTTCACTGGTTGGGACATTGCGCTCTTTGCTGTGGGTTCAGAGGCCACCAAACTCTATGCCCCCAAGGCGGCTGCCTCTGGATGTGTGGTGATTGATAACAGTTCTCTGTACCGGTATGATCCAGACATTCCATTGATCGTGCCCGAGGTCAATGCAGAGGCAATTGTTGACTATTCAAAGAAAAATATCATAGCCAACCCAAATTGTTCAACGGCACAGATGGTTGTCGCGCTCAAGCCGCTGCATGACCGGGCACGGATCAAGCGGGTTGTGGTCAGTACTTACCAATCAGTTTCAGGTGCAGGCAAAGCGGGCATGGACGAGCTGTGGGATCAAACGAAAGCCGTCTATAACCCCACCAGTGATGTGCCGCCCAAAGCCTTTTCGAAACAGATTGCATTCAATGTGATCCCACACATCGATGCATTTATGGAAGATGGCACCACCAAAGAAGAGTGGAAAATGGTCGCTGAGACAAAAAAGATCATTGATCGGTCGATCAAAGTAACGGCGACCTGTGTTCGTGTGCCGGTATTTGTTGGCCATTCAGAGGCGATTAACATCGAATTTGAAGAGTTTCTCGACGAGGACGAGGCCCGCGACATCCTGCGTGAGGCACCGGGCATCATGGTGATCGATAAGCGCGAGAATGGCGGCTATGTCACACCCACAGAATGTGTTGGAGATTTTGCGACATTTATCAGTCGTATCCGGCAAGACAGCACGATCGAAAACGGTCTCAACCTTTGGTGTGTCAGTGACAATCTTCGCAAAGGAGCTGCATTGAACGCGGTGCAAATCGCCGAAACACTCGGTCAGAGGGTCTTGAAAAAGGGCTGATGCCGCCACTTTGGGGCCTGAACGCGTTCCATTGGCGCATCTCAGGCCCTCTCAAATCAGGGCCTAAAGCTACCAATATTTATGGGCGCTAGACCGGCAGGAACATGCTTGTTTTAGTATCAAAATACTCAAGCTCGCCCTCGCCGATTTCGGTCCACAAGCCGTGCAGGGCCAGTGTGTCATTTTCTACAGCCTCACGGACAAACGGAAAGCTCATCAAGTTTTCTAAAGATATCAAAACAGCTTCCTTTTCCAGCATACGCAACTGTTTGTGGTGATTGGGCTCATCCTTCACGCGGTCGTAACCGGGTCGTAATATATCCATCCAGCGCCCTACAAAACTTGAGGTCTTTTCCAAATCAGGCGCCTCGCCACGACACATGTTAAGACAGCCCTGAACACCACCGCAATTGGAATGCCCCAAGACAATAAGATGGGTCACCTTCAGGGCGCTTACTGCATATTCTACGGCTGCACTTGTGCCGTGGTGATCGCTGTCAGGTTGGTAGGGCGGCACTAAATTTGCCACATTGCGATGGATGAAAAACTCACCTCGATCGGCTCCAAATATTGATGTCACATGGACCCTGCTATCACAGCAAGAGATGACCATCGCCCTGGGCCTTTGGTCTTCGCCAGCTATTTTTTTATACCATGCGTGGTTTTCAGCAAAAGTTGTAGCCTTCCAGCCTTGATAGCGCTGGACTAAATATTTGGGCAGAGGTTTGGCAAAATTCATCAGTACTCCGGGATATAAGTTGCGGTGTTATGATTGGTCTTAGAGGTATTTTGACTAAATTCCGAGGGAAATTTCGGCGCAACATAAAGGAATTGGGAACTATTAACGGTCAAAAATGTGATCGCGGGAAAAAGGGGAACGATGTGGAACATGTGAAACTGAATCTACCGGATGAGCAAAGTTGTTTGGATATAAAGCCACTTTTGTCGATATGTCGAAATTTGGCTGTTCCTCAAGCAGCTGAATTACTATGCCGGGAAATGCAACAGCTCGCCGATCTTTTGACCGAGTGTCAAAAAGGCTATCAAAAGGCTGAATATTGTCTTGCCCGCCGGAAACTCGAAGAGATCGAAGCCTTTAGCAAACTGATTGGTCTGCCCATTCTGGAGCGTGTAGCACGTAACGTTCAAAACTGTATTGATTTTTACGACTCGGTGGCCTTATCGGCAACGATGTCGCGGTTGCTACGCATGGGCGAGCAATCCTTGACAGCAATCTGGGATTTGCAGGATAGGATGCATTAGGTGCACCGCCGCTTGATACTCTGATTTTTGAGCAAAGTTCAGCAGCACGCCAAACTTCAAGGTGGCGTCAGTGCCATTTTGCAAGGCTGGGGAGTGAAATCCCTAAATCCTATTGATCGATTTGAAAAGATCGAGCGCTAGCGTCCTGTTTAACGCGCTTTTACAGCCCGATAGGCCGCCACATGGCTGGTTTTCCGTCATGTCGGTCGCTGCAGTTTTTCTTTTTAAGTAATTCGTTCATGCTTGCGGCGCGCTGCTCTTGCAGGTTTGAAAGGGGCAGGTACAGTGGGGTCGAAAGTCGCAAGGATACCCATTATGTCGCTCACCTTCGCCGAGGCCACAAAAACCTCTATTCCGGTTATCGTTTTGGATACCTCCGCTTTGGAAGATTGGTGCGATGCCCAACCCCAGCGGGTGCGTAACTGGGTGATGTCATCAAAGTTTACCGCCGGACTGGGGCAGGCCCTTTTGGTGCCATCGGATCGGGGTGATCCCCAGTGCGCGTTGATCGGCTATGGCTCTGCCTCCAAGCGCAAACGAAGTCGTTTTGCTCTGGCCGACGCAGTCGGTAAACTGCCTGAGGGGTGTTACCATCTTCAGCAAGGTATTCCCGAGGCAGATCTGGATGAGCAAGCACTCGGTTGGCTGCTTGCGGGGTACAGTTTTCAAAAATACCACAAAAGACCCATAGCTTCCGTGCGGTTGAAAGCTCCTGACGGGGTTGATGCTGCGCGTCTTGAGGCGATTGCTGCCGGAGAGGCCCTGATCCGCGATCTGGTTAACACACCTGCCAGTGATATGGGCCCAGCACAACTTGAGGCTGCCTGTCACGATCTGGCGGGACGGTTTGATGCGCAGATTACCGCGATCGAGGGCGTGGCGCTGCTGGCTCAAAATTTGCCAATGATCCATGCTGTCGGGCGCGCGGCAGATCAGGCACCGCGCCTGATAGATATGCGCTGGGGGACACAGGGACCAACGTTGACCTTGGTGGGAAAGGGCGTGTGTTTCGACACTGGTGGCCTTAACCTAAAACCCGGAAACTCGATGGGTCTGATGAAAAAAGATATGGGAGGTGCGGCCAATGTTCTGGGTTTGGCCCAGATGATTATGGCGCTAAACCTGCCCTTGCGCTTGCGGGTGCTCATCCCGGCGGTTGAAAATGCGGTCAGTAGCAATTCCTTTCGCCCGCAGGATATCTTGACATCGCGTAAGGGGTTGACGGTTGAGATTAATAATACCGATGCCGAGGGACGGTTGGTTCTGGCTGATGCATTGGCGCTGGGGGATGAGGAAAGCCCCGATTTAATGATTTCGATGGCGACTTTGACAGGCGCAGCACGGGTTGCTGTCGGCCCTGATCTGGCGCCTTTTTATACGGATAGTGACGCTTTGGCACAGGTGCTTTTAAACAGTGGGAAACGCGCGGCCGATCCGGTTTGGAGGATGCCGTTTTGGGACCCTTATGAACCCTTGATCGAGCCGGGCATTGCCGATCTAGATAACGCACCGGCGGGCGGGTTCGCCGGATCGATTACCGCAGCATTGTTTTTGCGGCGGTTTGTCGAACAGGCCAAAGACTATGTTCATTTTGATATTTATAGCTGGCAACGCACGGCCGCCCCAGGGCGCAGTAAAGGCGGATTGGGGCAGGGGCCGCGCGCGCTGCTTGAGGCACTGCCCCACCTGTTGGCATTGTGATCGACCGCCGGCTTAGGGCTGCGAATACGCATGTTGCGGCGATTGCGTTGAAAGGGCAAGTGGCAGCACCACGCTATGTCCAAGGTGAGACGCAGCAGGTTATTGTGCCAGTGGCAGATTTATGCGCGACGCCCAATGGGGCCCGTGATCGGCAACTTTTGCTGGGGGAGTGGGTGCATGTATTTGATACCCGGGGAGGCTGGTCATTTGTTCAGGCGGACAAAGACGGATATGTTGGCTATCTTATGGCGAGCCAGTTAGGTGTTGGACAGACCACAAGTCACTGGGTCAGTGCCGCGGCGACGCATCTTTATCCAAGGCCAGATTTTAAAGTCAAACAGACGGCACGATTGTCCCTCGGTACAGCTGTGGCAGTGACAACAACTGTGGATCGCTTTAGCAAAACGCCCTTTGGCTGGATCCCAACAGTGCATCTTTCAGCTGCGTCATCGCGCCCAGCCGATCCGGTTGCTGTGGCAGAGCGCCTGTTGGGCACGCCTTATTTATGGGGTGGTAACAGCCGTGATGGCATCGATTGTTCGGGTTTGGTCCAACTGGCCTGCTGGATCTGTGGGTTTGACTGTCCGGCGGACAGTGATTTGCAGGCCGCCTCCTTGGGTGTTGAACTGGACAGTGATGCAGAGGTGCGGCGTGGCGATCTGCTGTTTTGGCATGGGCATGTGGCTTTTGTGGTGGATCACGACATGCTGCTGCACGCAAATGCCGGACATATGATGACGGTCTATGAACCGCTCGAGACTGCAGTTGACCGGATTGCGGCGCAGGGCGACGGGGGAATCACTCTGCGGCGGCGCCTGACAAAGCCGGAAAATGGCCCCAACAATAAGACGATTACAACGGAGAAGACAGATGATTGACACTTTTTTCCATCCGGTTTCCGGATTTGAGTTGCCGCGGTTCGCCGGGGTGCCGACGTTTATGCGCCTGCCGCATGTTGCTCCGGACCATCCGCGGTTTTCAGACGTACAGATCGGTCTGATTGGTGTGCCGTGGGATGCCGGCACGACCAACCGTCCCGGTCCGCGCCACGGACCGCGTCAGTTACGCGACGCTTCAACAATGATCCGTGCGCAACACTGTGTGAGCGGCATGCGCCCCTATGAGGCGGCCAATTGCGCTGATCTGGGGGATGTCGGACCAAATCCAGTGGATATTATCGATAGTATGGAGCGGATCACCGCGTTTTATAAATCGGTGAAAAGCGCGGGGATTCTGCCTTTAACTGCGGGGGGGGATCATCTGACGTCATTGCCAGTCCTGAAAGCACTGGCGCAGGATGCCCCCGTCGGGATGATCCATTTTGACAGTCACACGGATTTGTTTAACAGCTATTTTAACGGGTCGCTGTACACTCATGGCACGCCGTTCCGCCGCGCTGTCGAAGAAGGGTTTCTCGATCCCAAACGGATGGTCCAGATTGGCATTCGCGGAACCCAATACGATTCAGAAGATTACGATTTTGCCAAGGCAGAGGGGATTCGTATCATTCCGATAGAGGAGTTTTTTGATCGCGGTGTGCCTGACGTTATGCAAGAAGCCCGCGAAATTGCAGGCACTGGCGATACTTATATTTCGTATGATATCGATTTCGTAGACCCGACATTTGCACCGGGTACCGGCACGCCGGAAGTGGGCGGGCCCAATAGCTATCAGGCGCTGCAGGTGGTGCGCGAGTTACAGGGCGTGCGGATCGTGGGCGCGGATATGGTTGAGGTCTCACCACCGTTTGATCAATCTGGTGGCACCGCTTTTCTGGGGGTTTCGATTATGTTCGAACTTTTGTGCCAGATGGCGGCTCAGGTGTAGAGCTGGGGATCGATCTGCCTGGGTCGGGCAGCAGGTTGTTTCAAGATACACGCAGGTCGTCATAGCCCAACATCACATGGTCCCGATAGGCCTGCCTTTGGGTAAGACCCCCGTAATAGCGTGCCAGATTTGGTAACGCTTTTCGGGTGATTTCGATATTATAGTAGCGGTATAGGATATGACCGAATTGAACATCGGCGAGACAAAAGCTGTTGCCTGCCAGAAACTTGTTGCGTCCCAATTGTGCTTCGGCGATTGCAAGTTTGTGCTCAAGCGTGGTGACGGCGGCACGAATGGCGGGCTGGTTGTGCTCGGCTGCTGCGGTGCGGATGACTCGCCAAAACACCGGTCCTGTGAAGGATAATGCAATGTTGATCTTTGCCCATTCGGCCCATTAATCAACTTGCGATTGGTGCTCGATCTCGGTTGGTCAAAAGGGGGGCTTGGCGTATTTGCTACACAGGTACCTGAGAATCGCACAAGATTTCCAGATGGGCGGACCGGTCCCGTCTTGCAAAACCGGAATGGTCTGATTGGGGTTCAATGCAGTAAACTGGGTGCTGTTTGTGCCACCAAATCTGCCGCCTATATTGTGTCTTTGAACCGGTAAATCCAATTCTGCAAGGCACCACATCAAGGCCTGTACATTCGAAGACGAGCTGCGCCCCCAGACCGTGAGCATGACTTATTCCTCGACAGCGCGGATGAGCTTGCGCTCCAACACGCGCAGGACGGTTTTAAGGTCACTGCCGCGTTTAATGATATGGCCATCCATACCGATTACCGCATATTGACCTTGACGATTGCGCAGTTTTGGGCGCTTTTCGATCCGGTACAGCGGGTACTCGGCGGTGCGTCTGAATATTGAAAAGACCGCCACCTCACGCAGGCATGAAATGCCGTAATCCCGCCATTCGCCTGCGGCAACCATACGACCGTAGAGCGATAAGATTACGCTTAATTCTGTGCGCTGGAAGGCAACTTGTTCGACGGACTGGGCGGGGCTAAACGTTGTCACAGAGTTCATGAATTTATCATTGCGTTGATTTGTGCTGAAATCAAGTTGTTTGGCCGTTTATCCGGCAGATCTTGTCAGCGTCCTGAGTGGTTTTGGCAAAGTACAAAATTTGCTCAGTCGGCGCTGACCCATAAATACGGATCACCGGCACGGTAAGGTACCTGTATATGACTTCTGGGATATAAAGTGCGTTTAACCAGAATTTTGTTGCGCCGGCAGATCTTTTTTGCCGCGCTGTAATTTCATAAGGGGGAAGGGCACAGCCTTCAGCTGCAATATTTTCGGCTCTAAAGACTAAGCTCGTACCCTGTTAATTTTGCCGTGGTGCATTTCCATGATCTTTGAGGAAAAGATACGCAAAAGTCACATAAAAGTAGGCTTGCGTTCTCATATTTGTAACGTCTCCAATTGGTGTTCAGTATAAACTGATCCACGCGCGCCATGAGAGATGGCTTGGAGCTTGTGCCGCAAAGCTAGTGCTTGTTCCGCAAAGAAAACATGCAATGCCCTCGTGTGCAAGGGGCGGTGCGCATGCCCAAGTATGCAGAGAAAGGCGGCTTTGAAAAACTGTGCAATCAGCCGCGGCCACGATAGGTGGGTACGCCTTGGTCCGGAATCCAGCAGTCCTGAGGCGTGGGGCCAGTTTGATAGAACACGTCAATTGGGATGCCGCCGCGCGGGTACCAATAGCCACCGATCCGCAACCATTGGGGGCTTAGAAAATCGACAAGCCGCTTGCCGATTGATACCGTGCAGTCTTCGTGAAACGCCCCGTGATTGCGAAAGGCCCCGAGATAGAGCTTCAGTGATTTGCTTTCGACCAGCCATGCATCCGGTACATAATCAATCACCAGATGGGCGAAATCAGGCTGTCCGGTCATCGGGCAGAGCGAGGTGAATTCTGGTGCGGTAAAGCGCACGGCATAGGGGGTTCCGGCCTGCGGGTTTTCCACCCGTTCCAAAACCGCCGTCTCGGGACTGTCCGGCAGAGCCGTTTGTCCGCCAAGCTGTTGCAGGTTTTCGTAAATATTAGAGGACATAGCCCGTTTCCTTTCTGATTTTTCTACACGCCACGTTTATTGCCCCACAGCAAGACATGCAGTTGTGGCAACACCCGCGCCTCAAACCACCGGTCTTTGGTCACCTTGTCGACCAGCCAGTGTAGTCGGTCCATCACCCCAACCTGGTCGACGCAAACGCCGTCATCCTCAGCGGGCGGTGGAGTATGATTGCCCGGCTGCAGATACATTGCCAATGCCGGATAGCGCGCGGCCGTCTGTTTGGCATAGTGATAATCGGCGTCATCGAATATGACGATTTTCAACACCACCTGCGGCGACTGGCCGGCTGCTGCCAGACATTTGTCAAAGGCTGACCAATCGGTGTCCATGTCACTCGAGGGTGGTTTTGGGCTTAATACCAACGTATCGATCTCGGCAAACCAGTCCTTTGCCACTGACCCTTGGGTTTCAAGTGCAAACCGGTAGCCTTCGGCTTGGCCACGGCGGATAAGGGCACCAAAAGGCTGGATCGCAGGATTGCCACCAGACAGCGAGACGGTCAGCGGCTGACCACCTGAGAGATTGGTGATTTTATCCCATACTGCGCCAGTGGTCATTGCCGCCCAATCATGGCGGTATTCGGGGTCGACTGCGTGCAGGCTGTCGCACCACGAGCAGCGATAATCACATCCCCCCGTACGGACAAAAACCGTCGGCAAGCCAATCAAGACACCCTCTCCTTGAATTGTTGGGCCGAAGATTTCACTGACGCGTATCTTGGCGTCACTGGCCGTGGTCGGCTCGTGGGTTGGATGGGTACGGGCGGGTGTCATGGGCGGTACTCGGCCCATGTCTTGGGGGTTTCGCTAACCTTGACAGCCGAGACTTCGGGCCAGTGTGGCGCGCACCAGTCATAGAGATGTTTGGCCAGGCGTTCGGCGGTGGTCTGGTCGTGTCCCAGAACCTCGTTGAGGTGGCGATGATCAAGATTATTATCGATATACTGCTTTAAAGCAGTGAGGTCCTGATAATCGCGAATGAACCCGTGGCTGTTCAGGCTCTCAGCGGTCAATTCGACAACAACGATGTAATTATGTCCATGCAGGCGGGCACATTGATGGTCTTCTGGCAAATCGATCAATTGATGCGAAGCTGAAAAATGAAATTCTTTGGAAATGCGGTACATTATGTTTCCTTTCACAACGGATTGGCTGTGATGGCCTGGCGCCAGAAATCCGGGTCGTCATAACGCGTTGGATCGGGAACATTGGCAATCTCAAAAGCCTCGCGGCGCTCAACGCAGGTGCCGCAACGCCCGCAGTGATACGCTCCGCCTTTGTAACATGACCATGTCGCGTCGAACGGGGCCTTATGGGTGACGCCGTCGCGCACGATATCGGCTTTGCTCAGGTGGACATACGGAGTGAAAAGTTTGACATCCGCATAGCCTTCAAGCGCTTGGTTCTGCATCACTTGAAACGCGTCAATAAATCCGGGGCGGCAATCGGGATAAATAAAGTGATCACCGCCATGCACGGCGGCGGCCACTGCATCGGCTTTTTCTGCTGCGGCAATTCCAAAGGCGATGGTCAACATTATGGCATTGCGATTGGGCACGACGGTGACTTTCATACTGTCTTCTGCATAATGGCCATCGGGCACATCGATGGCATCGGTTAGTGCCGATCCGCTGAGGGCGGCACCGATAGCGCGGATATCTATGATGTGATGGGGCACGCCAAGCCGGGTGCTGCAGGCCGCGGCAAAATCCAATTCTTTTTTATGGCGCTGGCCATAATTGAATGACACCAGAGCCGTGAGGTCCTGCTGTGCGGCAACCCGGTGGGCGAGCGTGACAGAGTCCAATCCGCCAGAGCAGATCACAATCGTTTTCATTTATTTGTCCTTGTTTTGACCGGGTAGGCTGCGACCGGTATTCTAAACATTGGGGATCAGTACGGTGAAATCTGTGCGCATTCAACCTATTTTCAGCACGAAGTGACAAAGTCGCTTGCGCTTTGCAACCAAAGTTACTGCCACGAAACTTAGTAGCCGTTGTGGTACTCCGCAAGGGGCTGAGAGACACAAGTCAACCCATCGAAGCTGAGCCGGCCAGTACCGGCGTAGGAAACGGACACGGTAACGATCCGATCGGGTCTAATTTGTTTTCGTTTGATACGCCTTGCGTGAGGTGGAATGAAACCGATCTTCAAAGCTTTGACAATTGCAGGTTCGGACAGTGGTGGCGCTGCATTTTGTTTATTGTTCCGCGTATGCCTTCTTAGGCTTTGTCTATTTTTTGGTCTTGCTCTTGGTCTGGGTTTAACAGACAGAGCTGGCAGCGGTGCATTGGCAGACCCCCGCGCTGAGGGTATTAGTATTCGAAAATTGAGCCTGCGGGTTGCCGCTGGTAAAGAATGCCCACCTGAATACTGGAATTTATCCTTTGGTGATGATTTCGCATGTCTTGGACGGCAACGATTAGAACTATTATCTGTTGGTCCAAAGTTTGGTAAAAGCTGGATTTATCGTGGCTGCGCTGCGCCACCCTGATGATTTGCTGCAGGTTGGTACCCCAGCGCAGTCTGTGCTGAGACCTCTTGAATTGACCGCCGGATTGGACGCGGTCTTTTCCAGTCCGATCTTTGGGGCAGGCATTGATCGCCAAAGGGTCAGCGCCTTCAGGTTCTCGCTTGGAGGCGTTACTGTGCTGGCGGCTGCGGGTGGCAGAATGAACGGTTCCCTGAGTGCTGAGCATTGCAGTAATAATGCGCAGGCCGATCTTGGGTTTTGCGTGGGCGAACCGGGTGGTGTACCGATGCCGATATGGCTCAGGCGCAGACGGGCAGTCTGCCGTGTGCCACCGGTAAATTTAGATCAAGATCTTTATAATCGCCGCTTTCAATTGCGTGTCTTGGCGGCGCCTGCCGGATTGCCTTTTGATGATCTCAGCGCGGTTACCGTGCCTGTCATGTTGCCGCGGGTTGGGGCAGACGTGACTCTCCGCTTCCCGTATCATGCGCAGAGACTTCACCTGCGTTTACTTAAGCCAAATCGATACGAGGTGATTGAGGGTTCGCATCACTATGTATTTCTGTCGCCGTTTCCAGACAGAATTACCAAGGAAGTTGGCCGCCCTGCACAAGACCGTTTGGGTTTTGATCGCCGACCTTTCCTGAACCGCATTAATGCCGAAATTGTGAGGTTCTTTCAGGGTTGTTTCGCCGCCATCTCAGGTGGCTGACTGACTGTGTCGCTGTCGGTTGGCTAGGGTGGTAAGCCGTGAAAAATGTTGGATTAAGGCGCAGATTTGCCGCCTTTTGCCGGGACAATCGGTGCCGGTTTGAAACTGTATTGAAATTTTCCAGCGACAGATTGTTTGTAGCATTACGGACCTCATGGATCGGGCGCTGTTTGATCCCTATGAAGGTTTGCCTGACCTGATGTGTGTTGTCTTAATACCGGATTTGGCGCATTGCACATAGACCAATAAACGCAAAGGTTACGCGATGTTCCGCTAGTATTGTTTACTGTGATGAAAAATAAAAAGTATTTTTGACCATTTTCAGTGATGGCGCCAAATCTCACCTTGAGAAGTAGTAACTTTCTAATACGGAGATTGGACCGCCGTTACGCGAGTAAATTTCCGGGTCAAGCAAAAATAGATTATTTAAGATATTATATATTATGAAATGAGTCCGTTGGCATAACTTTTGCTTCTCAAGACCACCTCAACACGATGAAGGAAGGGGTGTCCAATATGAAAATTACCTTCACACGAGAAGGCTTAATTGGCCTAAGCTCGACAATACTATCTTTATTGCTCCTATTTGGTTTGCTAACGGTAACTTGAATTAGGACAAAACTACGCAGATGAGTGGAAAGCCAGAGGGGCCGCAGGGGTAAGTCTTGTGGCCCTTTTTTGATTACCAAAACCGAGGCGAGATGAGATTTTTGAAGTCAACTGGCGCGGGGCGGGGAATACAGCCTGTCAATCATCATATCCATCAGGGTTCTACCTCTGCCACCGCCATGCGTCTGCGCAGATGTCAAAAAGAGACTTCTGGGCCGTCCAGCCAAGAGTTTTTTCAGCTCGTTGCGCATTGGCATAAAACCGCGCCAGATCGCCGGACCGGCGGGCGGTAACGGTAGTTGCAATAGGGCGGCCGCTCATTCGGGTGAAGGCTGCTGCCAGTTCGAGTACGGTCACGCCGCGTCCGGTCCCGATATTGAAAACCTGAAAGCCGGAGTTGGTGCGGACATGTTCAATCGCAGCCAGGTGGGCACGGGCTAAATCGACAACGTGGATGTAATCACGCTCTCCGGTCCCGTCGCGGGTTTCGAAATCATTGCCAAACACCGTTAGAGCGGGACGGTGCCCGCCGGCAACTTGGGCCAGAAATGGCATCAGGTTATCCGGTACACCTTTGGGATTTTCACCAATTTCTCCTGAAGGGTGGGCTCCTGCAGGGTTGAAATAGCGTAAGCACACCGCAGATGCGTCGCGATGGGTGACGCTCCAGTCTCGCAAAATTTGTTCAATCATTAATTTTGTGTGCCCATAAGGGTTTACTGGTTCTGTCGGGTGCTGTTCGTCATAGGGCAGGTATTGTGGCAGACCATAGACTGTGGCTGATGAGGAAAAGACAATTTTGTGACAGCCAACTCGCTCCATCCCTGCCAGCAATGACAGGGTGCCGCCAACGTTCTTACGATAATAGTCTAAGGGGCGGGCAACACTGGCTCCCACTGCTTTCAATCCGGCGAAATGGATCACGCCATCGGGGCGAAACCGCTGTAATTCTGCAGAAACAGCTGCAGTATCGCACAGGTCTGCCTGCATGAAAGCCAAGTCGCGCTTGGTCAGTTTTCTTACCCTTTGCAACGCCGCGATATGACTATTAGATAGATCGTCGATCACGCTTATATCATGTCCGGCATTCAGTAATTCAATAATGCTATGGGTGCCGATATAGCCTGCACCTCCGGTCACAAGAAGTTTCAAAATAAGCAGTTCTCTTAATATTTACGGCTTTATAATGCGAATGCCGGTCCAGTTTGCGGGGCAGTATTGAGTGCATATACCTAAAAAACATCAAAAATAGCAGCAGATGCCGGGCCTGTCCATATAGAACTGGGGATACCTGCGGTCTTTTAAAAATGTACATTGCCCGACTGTCGTTCCGCATCACCGCCAATAATTTCGGTTTGCCAAGAATTTTACCGGCGATGGTGCGTGGTGAGCCATGCAGGGCCTGATGCTATTTAGTAAAACCCAACCTCGGCAACCTGAATGTCGGCATTATGGGCACGGCCATACGCGACGATACCGATGGATTTCAACGACGTTGGCTTTGGCACTTTTCGCAGAATCCTGTTCGATTTTTTAAAGCTGTCAAATGGCAGGCGTATCTCTTGCCAGTTTTCAGTCACCTCAAAGGCGGCCTGATAATAATGCCATGGCAACAGTGTGCCCGACGTCCTTAGATGTACAAAATAGCCTTGATTGTTGCCGCGGACCTTAATGGTTATCCCAGTGCTTTCGGCTGATGGCGCCGCTTTCAGGTCGTGGGCAAACTGGATGAACCCGCCGTTGTTTTCAAGGCTCACGGTGCCGGTCATATGGGCAAAGGCCGTTCCGCTTTCACTTAAAAAGTTGACCTGCCCTTGTGATACGCCACCCATCACCTGATCCGAGACAAACCGCCACCGGGTTTCAGGGCTTGATTCAAAATTGTCCAAAACCGTGTCCCCGCCCTGTGCTGGGTTACCCAATGTAAGAGCCAGTATTGCGGCGGTTATCAGATGTTTCATGTTCATTTACCTCCTGTGACATACCGAAAAGCTAGGGCGATTGGGAAAAAGGTCTAATAGCTGTATCAGGCCGCGTTGTCAGGCTTATGTCGTTTGATGATAGAGCTGCATAACACAGCTGTCTGTTTCGGCGGCCGGCTGCGAATGTGAAGCTCTAACCGATTTCAATGATCACTTTGCCGGTTGCCTTGCGGGTCCGCAATAGTTCAAGTCCCTCATTGCAATGTGCCAAAGGCAAAGTATGGCTGATGTGCGGCGTCAGCTTGCCATCTTGATACCATGCGATCAATTGGGCAAAGCTATCGGTCAGCACGGCTGGTTTTATCTTGCTATAACCACCCCAGTAATATCCGATTACCGTCAGGTTTTTCACCAGAAGGATATTGGCGGGTATTTGTGGCACCTCGCCACTGGCAAAGCCTAACGGGAGAATACGCGCCTCTGGATTGCACGCCCGCAAAGCCGCTTTGAATTGATCACCGCCGACCGGATCATAGACAACATCGGCCCCGCCCAAGGCACGCACGATCTCGCGGATATCATCGGTTTCGGAATTGATCAGATGGTCGGCTCCGGCGGCTTTGGCGACCTGTAACTTTTCGGCACCCCGCGCACATGCGATGACTTCGGCTCCCATTAGTTTGCCCAACTCAACTGCCGTTAAGCCGACCCCACCTGACGCACCTAAGACCAAGAGCCGTTCGCTGGGGCGAAGATGCGCTTTATAACCCAGCGCCACATGCGAGGTTCCATAGGCCACCAAAAACGCGGCGGCATCACGATCGGACATTTCTGCAGGCACTGGCACGCAGATATCAGCGGCTATAGCGGCATATTCAGCCAACCCTCCAAACCCGTTGTACGATGCAACTCGGTCACCAACCCGCAAATCTGTCACGCCGGCTCCCACTTCGGTGACAGTGCCGCAGATTTCCATACCAAGGGTAAAGGGCAATTGGGGTCGCTCCTGATAGGTGCCTTTGATGATCAAAAGATCGCCAAAATTCAGTCCGCAGGTATGAATTTTAACCGTCACCTGCCCAGCCTCAGCCGTTGGAACGGGAATGTCACGCAAGACCAGTGGCTGGTCATAGTCGGTAAGCTGCATTGCTTTCATATCTGCCGTCCTTTTCTTCTCTGTGGCGAGCTGTTTATGGGCTCGGGTATGTCCGGCTTACTTGTATTTTTAATTATGCAAATTGCCGGATTGTATCACCATGCTTGGCTGCGTAGATTGAACCAAATCAGGAATCAAGCACCAACCGCATGTGATCGCCAAAAGCTGACTTTTGCCCAATTGCCGGGCCTCTTTTTTGCAGCCGCGCAGGCGGACCACCGGGCGCCAGTTAAGTACTACGAAGGGAAGATAGCAATGAGTGCGCTACAGTCTTTACAGGGGTTTTTATCCACGCAGCCCGTGATTGATTTCATGACAAACATTCTGGCAGCAATCTGTGTGCTGGTGGTGACTTTCATATTGTCACGCTGGGTGAAATCATCGATCGCGCGGCTGGGCTTTAAATATGACCAGCTTGACGATACGCTGTTTGTTTTTCTCAGCAAATTCTCGCAAATTGTGGTTATCATTGTCGGCGCGACTTTCGTGCTCAACAGTTTTGGCGTGCAGACCACCTCGATTGTGGCGCTGTTGGGCGCCGCGGGTCTTGCCGTGGGATTGGCACTGCAAGGCACGTTGTCAAATTTCGCGGCTGGCATCATGCTGATTGTATTCCGCCCATTCAAACAGGGGGATTTTGTCTCGGTATCGGGTCAGTCTGGAACAGTGAAAGAAATCTCTATTTTTACCACTGAATTGGCAACCACGGATAATCTGCAGGTGATTGTGCCTAACGGGCAGGTCTGGGGCGCGCCAATTACAAATTACTCGGTGTATGATAAACGCAGGCTTGATCTTGTCTTCAGCGTCTCCTACGGCACAGATCTGGCGCGGGCAGACGCCGTACTTACGGATCTGGTCGCAGGCGACACGCGCATCCACAAAGCACCTGATCCCTTGATCAAAGTCAGCGCTTTGAACCAAAGTTCTGTCGATTTTACCTTGCGGTTGTGGTGCGACGCCTCGGACTATTTGACATTAAAGTTTGATCTGACCCGTCGTGTCAAAGAGGCCTTTGATGTCGCGGGTATCGAGATCCCTTTTCCGACCACCATGATTGTTAATTCTAACGACCCACGTTGAGTATTCCTGAAATCTGGTCCCAAGGGGCTGTTGTTGCAAAATTCACAGTGCAGGTGGAGACACGAGATGGCACGGCCAAAAATTGCAATTGCCACTTTTCAACATGAGACAAATACCTTTGCCCCCTTTGTGACTGGTTGGGAGCAGTTTATGACACCGGGGTCATGGCCGGCTTTTTGCGTTGGCGATCAGATACTAGAGACTTGCACCGGGCTTAATGTTCCTATCAGTGGGTTTATTGAGACGGCTTCAATGTGTGATTTGATACCCATTTCGTATGCTGTGGCCGAACCGGGTGGTCTGGTCACGCAAGCGGCCTTTGACGCGATTTGTGAACGCATGTTGACGGGGATCAAAGCGGCGGGGCGGCTGGATGGGCTATATCTTGATCTGCATGGTGCTATGGTGACGGAACAGGCCGATGATGGCGAGGCGTTGCTTTTGAAACGGATTCGTGCGCTTGTCGGGGCAGATTTGCCGATTGTTGTCAGTCTTGATCTGCACGGTAATATCAGCCCGGAGTTTTGTGATTTGGTCAGTGCGCTGGTGATCTATCGCACCTATCCTCATGTTGATATGGCCGAGACAGGGCGCCGCGCGGCGCGGGTATTTGACACAATATTGCGCTGTGAAAAACTGCCCTACAAGTCTTTTAGACAAGTGGATTTCATGGTGCCTATCACCGCGCAGTCGACCCGCAGGCAGCCCGGGCAGCAGCTATATAAAAATCTTGAAAGTCTGGAAATTCAGGGGGTTTTGTCGGTTGATCTGGCGTTTGGATTTCCTCCGGCCGATATTCCAAACTGTGGGATATCGGTCTTTGCGTGTGGCTATGATCAAGCCGCGGTTACGGCGGCTACCGCAACGGTTGTTGCAGCGCTGGCGGCGGCTGAAGACAGTTTTGACGATCAATTAATGGCGGTGGATGATGCTGTGCAAACTGCAGGTGATCTGGCGAAACAGGCGCAGCGGCCGGTGATTATTGCGGATCCACAAGACAATCCCGGTGCGGGTTCAAGTGGTGACAGCACGGGAATTCTTGCAGCGCTTTTAAAGCATAACATCCCGGCGCTCTTGGGCATGTTCTGGGCGCCTGAGGCGGCCCGTTTGTGTCACAAAGCTGGTGTTGGGGCACAGGTCCAGTTGACCTTAGGCGGCACATTCCCCGAGCAAAATGGCCCGGAAATTGTTGTGACTGGATCAGTGAAACACTTGTCAGAGGGTCGCTTTATCTGCGCTGGGCCGATGCTTGCAGGCATTTCTGCCAATCTTGGCAAGATGGCCGCGGTGACACTCACGCCGAAAAACTCTAGTGAAATTGTCGTTGTGATTGGCTCAAATCGTGCGCAGACGGCAGATCGAGAGATTTTTCGCCATATTGGCTGTGATCCGGAAAGCTATGGGATCGTGGTGGTTAAAAGTGCCATTCATTTTCTGGCGGATTTTGAACCGATTGCCGAGAGGGTGTTGTTCGCAGTAGCCGCCGGTCAAAACCCGTGTAAACTTACTGATATTCCCTATAAAAAGCTCCGTCAGGGGCTTCGGCTTGGGGCACAAGGCCCCGCGTTTATCAACCCTGAATATTAAATGTCTGGCTTGACGCCAAATGCGTCTTGGTGATCATTGGCAATGCCTTGTTTTTGCAGTGTCAAAGCGATGTGATGGCGCTGATCTGCGTGAAAGCCTTGGTATCGCGGCAGGGCGCATTGCGGTGGCAATTGTTTGGTTTTAGCCAAAGACTTTGAAATAACCTTACAGAAAAATCCCCTAACGGGTTGGGTCTAGGTGCTTTTGCGTGAAAATCATCCCACGCCCCCCCTTTTCCTTGGCGTGTGATCTGCTAAGTCAACGCTTGAGACTTTGAAAAGGCACCAAATATGACTGATAGGTTCCGTCTGACATTGGCACAAAGCAACCCCACCGTGGGTGATATAGATGGCAATGCCGCACTGGCCAGCCGGGTCTGGCAACAGGGCCGTGATGCCAGTGCCGATATGGTGGCTCTGCCGGAGATGTTTATCACCGGCTATAATGCGCAAGATCTGGTGGTCAAACCAGCGTTTCATCACGCGGCCATGGCTGCGGTGACGCAACTGGCCGCAGACTGTGCTGATGGTCCCGCGTTGGGGATCGGTGGTCCTTGGGCGGAAGATGGCAAACTTTACAATGCGTATTTCATTTTGCGCGGGGGTGAAATTACGTCTAGGGTGTTGAAAAACCACCTGCCAAACGAGACCGTCTTTGACGAGGTGCGGATCTTTGATGCCGGACCGCTGGGCGGGCCATATAGTGTGGGCGATACCCGTATTGGCAGCCCGATCTGCGAGGATGCTTGGTATGAGGATGTGTCTGAGACGCTGTCTGAAACCGGGGCAGAGTTTTTATTAATCCCCAATGGATCGCCCTATGATCGCGAGAAATTATCGGTGCGTCAAAATATCATGGTGGCGCGGGTGATCGAAACCGGCCTGCCGCTGATTTACCTCAATATGGTCGGTGGGCAGGATGATCAGGTGTTTGATGGCGGCAGTTTCGTGCTGAACCCCGGCGGTGCGCTGGCGGTGCAATTGCCGCTGTTTGAAGACACGGTTGCCCATATCGATTTACTGCGTGGTCCCGAGGGTTGGCGCGCCGAGGACGGGCCGAAAGCCAGAATTCCTGATATGCTGGAACAGGATTATCATGCGATGGTGCTGGGGGTGCGCGATTATTTGCGTAAATCCGGTTTTGCCAAAGTTTTGTTGGGTTTATCGGGGGGGATCGACAGCGCGATTGTCGCCACGATTGCTGCCGACGCCATAGGTGCAGAGAATGTGCGCTGTGTGATGCTACCGTCCGACTATACCTCTGAAAGCTCTTTGCAGGATGCCAAAGCCGTCGCGGAAAATCTGGGATGTGCGTATGATTTTGTGCCCATCACAGAGGGACAGGCTGCGATCACCGGCACGCTTGCGCCATTGTTTGTGGGCACGCAGCCTGATCTGACCGAAGAAAACATCCAGTCGCGTCTGCGCGGTCTGCTGCTCATGGCACTGTCAAATAAATTTGGTGAAATGCTGTTGACCACAGGCAATAAATCCGAAGTGGCGGTGGGCTATGCGACGATATACGGGGATATGGCAGGCGGGTATAATCCGATCAAAGATCTCTATAAAACGCGGGTTTTCGAGATTTGCCGCTGGCGTAACAACCAGCACCGTGGTTGGATGATGGCACCCGCGGGGGCTGTCATCCCCGAGCGTGTGATTTCCAAACCACCCTCGGCCGAACTGCGCCCCGATCAAAAAGACAGCGATAGCCTGCCCGATTATCCGGTGCTGGACGGCATTCTAGAGATGTTGGTTGACAAAGATGCTTCGGTTGCAGAGTGCGTTGCCGCAGGGTTTGCCGAGGCGGAGGTCAAACAGGTGCAGCATTTGCTCTATATCAGCGAGTACAAGCGGTTTCAGTCGGCTCCGGGTACACGGCTGAGCAAAAAGGCGTTCTGGCTTGACCGCCGTTATCCCATTGTCAATCGCTGGCGTGATCGCGGCTAGCGAAAGCCGTCTCAGCGTCACGCTTTCTGGACAATGGCGGTCACATATGGGACACGGCCTGTGAACAGGAGAGATTTCCATGACAACCACCCGTTTCGCACCGTCCCCCACTGGTTATATTCATGTTGGAAACCTGCGCACAGCGCTGTTTAACCACCTGATTGCCCGCAAGGCTGGAGGCGACTTCATCCTGCGGATTGATGACACCGATCCAGAGCGCTCTAAGGAAGCCTATGTTGAGGCAATCCAACAAGATATGACGTGGCTCGGATTGAGTTGGGATCGGGTTGAGCGCCAGTCGTTACGGTTGGACCGCTATAGCGCTGCGGCTGATCAATTGCGCGCGATGGGTCGGTTTTACGAGTGTTTCGAGACCCCGACCGAGCTTGATCTCAAGCGTAAAAAGCAACTCAATATGGGTAAGCCACCGGTTTATGACCGTGCGGCGCTTGCGCTGACAGAGGCCGAAAAAGAGCAATTGCGCGCCGAGCGCGGCCAAGGTCACTGGCGGTTCAAGCTGGATCTTGAGCGGATTGAATGGAAAGACGGTATTCTGGGTGAAATGTCGATTGATGCCGCAAGCGTCAGTGATCCCGTTTTGATCCGTGGTGATGGTCAGGTACTGTACACCTTGGCTTCGGTCGTGGATGATATCGAAATGGGCGTCACTGATGTGGTGCGCGGGTCGGATCATGTCACCAACACCGCCACCCAGATCCAGATGATTACGGCGCTAGGGGGCACACTGCCGGCGTTTGCGCATCATTCGTTATTAACGGGTCCGCAAGGCGAAGCGCTGTCAAAGCGTTTGGGGACACTGGCACTGCGCGATCTGCGGCAGCAAGGGGTTGAACCGGCCGCATTGCTTAGCCAGATGGCCCGTCTGGGTTCCAGCGATCCGATCGAGTTGCGAGACGACCTCACAACGATCGCCGAAGGGTTCAACCTGACGCATTTCGGATCGGCGCCAACCAAATTTGATGTCGATGACCTGTTTCCACTGACGGGCCGCCATCTGCAGACGCTCGAGCATTCGGCACTGGCCGATGAGATTGCGGCGCTGGGCGTTCCAGCGGATCTGTCGCAACAGTTTTGGGCTGTCACCCGCGAAAATATCACAACGCGTCATGATCTGGCGGCGTGGTGGAGACTGTTTTCGCAAGGTGCTGATCCGGTTATCGAGGCCGAAGATTCAGAGTTCGTTGCCCAAGCGATGACGCTGTTGCCAATGGGCCCGCTGGACGGCGAAAGCTGGGGGACGTGGACGGCCGCGGTCAAAGCCGCCACGGGGCGCAAGGGGCGCGGATTGTTTATGCCGTTGCGCAAGGCACTGACCGGACAGCAGCATGGTCCCGACATGTCGGCGGTTCTGCCCCTGCTTCAGGTGATTAAAGCCCGCGGTTAGGGTTGGACAACGCTGACGGCCAGTCGCTCTATGGCTCGATCGACAAACGCAAGTTGTGCCGCGTCCAACCCTTGATGGCGCGGATAAAGCGGCGCGGCGCGGTCATTCAGAACAGGGCGATCCCAGCCGTCGGTTGTTTCAAGAAACAGATTAGCACCCTGCGGGCCGAACTGCTGCAGATAGCCCTGAAGAACCACATCGAGATAGCTCAGCAAGATCGGGGGCCTCTGCGCATCGGTATCTGCAGGAGTTTCTGGCACAGCATAAATCGCAATATCATGCTCTTGATACATTTCTGGCAATGACCCCACAGACAAAGTCAGCCGGTCATAGCCTTGTTCGCGGATATCCAGGGCCGCCCAGTCGTTGTCGGGCACTGGCGCGATCAGCCCGTCAATCGCGCTATGATCATCCGGCACCGCGCTCAGGAGCGCCACCGGATGGTCTATTGCCTGTCGCCAGGTCCGGCGCCAGCCCTGAATGCGCAGCCTTTCGGTCGGGGCATATCTATGGGTGGCGGCGTTCACCAACGACCCGTAGCCAAAGAAATAAGGGTGTGTCATCTCGGCAAGATCGCTGATCAAAAACACGAAGTCAAACGGATCAATTTGCAAGGGTAAAATGGGCCAATTCAAGTTCTTCAGGGGTGTCTTAAAACCTGTCTTGTCAGATCTAAAACAGCAGACTATGGTGCGTCATCAAAATGGGAGAACCAGCCGCGTGCTGGTGCCGAAGGAGCAACCGCCCCGGAAACTCTCAGGCAACAGGACCATTTTGATTAAAACACTCTGGAGAGAGGCGCGTAAACTGCGTCCGCCGAAGGGATAACGATCTCAGGCAAAAAGACAGAGGGGGCATCGCTGCACTGGCTTAAGCCGGAGCTTATGGGATGCCGATGCGTTTAAACTTCGTTTTTGGCATAAATATAGGTGGAAACATGACGTTGCTCCGTACGCCTCTGCATGCGCTGCATGAAAAAAAAGGTGCCAAAATGGTACCCTTTGCCGGTTATGACATGCCGGTACAATATTCTTTAGGGGTGCTCAAAGAGCATCTTCACACCCGGGCCCACGCTGGCCTGTTCGATGTCAGCCATATGGGACAAGTGGTGTTGCGGGGGCGCAATTATCACACAGTGGCGCGGGCCCTTGAAACTCTCGTGCCAGTCAATATCCTCGATTTGCCGCAGGACCGTCAACGCTATGGGTTTTTCACCACGCCTGAGGGCGGTATCAGCGACGATCTGATGTTGGCAAACCGTGGGGATCATATTTTTATGGTGGTCAATGCAGGCTGCAAGATCGACGATATTGCCTATCTAAAACGGCAGCTCGAACCAGAAATAACCGTTGAAGAGATCACCAATCGAGCATTGCTGGCGCTGCAGGGGCCGGCCGCCGAGGTGGTGCTTGCAGAACATCACCCGATGGTTGCGGGCATGAGCTTTATGGATGTTAAAACCGTGCCTCTGGCCGGTGCTGAATGCTGGGTGTCGCGCTCGGGCTATACCGGTGAGGATGGGTATGAAATTTCTGTGCCCGTCGCTGTGGCCGAAGATTTGGCGCAGGCGCTGTTACAGCACCCCGAGGTTGAGCCAATCGGTCTGGGTGCGCGCGATTCTCTGCGCCTTGAGGCGGGCTTGTGCCTGTATGGCCATGATATTGATACAGCCAGCAGCCCGGTTGAGGCCGGTCTGGCGTGGGCGATACAGAAAAGCCGCCGCGCGCAAGGGGACCGCGCCGGGGGCTTTCCCGGTGCAGAGCGTATTCTGTCCCAATTACAACAGGGGCCCAAAAGTCGCCGTGTCGGTTTGTTGCCCGAAGGGCGCGCCCCGATGCGCGAAGGTGTGCCGCTGTTTGCCTCGGCTGACGCTGATACGGCTATTGGTGTGATCACCTCCGGGGGCTTTGGCCCAAGTTTAAACCGTCCGGTTGCTATGGGCTATGTTCCTGCCGATATGGCGGCTGTCGACACACAGGTTTTTGGTGAAATCCGTGGCAAACGTCTGCCTTTGACCGTGGTCAAACTGCCGTTTATCCCCGCCAACTTTAAAAGATAGTCAATAGGAGAGACCCGTAATGAAATACACTGAAGAACATGAATGGTTGCGTATCGAAGACGATTTGGTGGTGGTGG
>UPTG01000807.1_pt1 | contig 24810 bp, 15 predicted proteins | sample 2160121 | NCBI WGS metagenome assembly UPTG01 (sample SAMN06266255, study PRJEB28933) | marine metagenome | isolation source: Columbia River Estuary | place: USA:Columbia River Estuary, USA | collected 2014-07-27
CTATTACTTTGCAGTATTAACTTTTTCACAGGGTGGTTGTGATGCTATAGTTTCTGATTGTGCTGAAGTTATAGTTACACCAAATCCTGTAGTTTCAATCACAACGCCTCTTTCAGATACAATTTGTATTGGAGGAACTATTGACGCTATTGAGTTTGCTGTGACAGGTGGTATTGGCACACAGACTAATACTTGGTCTGGCACAGGGCCAGACGGTTATGCTACAACTGAGTCAGGTGATACGCCATGGAATCCAGGTGATATTTTCACTGCAGCAGGTAGTTATGAGTTTTATGTAACAGTAGATTTTGATGGAAGTGGTTGTAACCAGTCGATCAGTGAAACAGTTACTATTACAGTTTTAGAAGATCCAGTATTAACGGATCCATCGCCTTTGACTCAGCAGATATGTCTAGACAGTAGTCCTGAGTGTTTAGTTGGTACAGCTACTGGCGGCGGTGAAGACACTTACACTTTTAATTGGTACTTAGTTGGTGGTTCAGGGGTTTCTTTATTATCAGAGACAGCTGTTACTGAGTCAAGCTATTGCCCACCAACTGATGTGGTAGGTACTTTTGAATATTATTATACAGTAACAACAGACCTCTCGGGTTGTGAGACTACAAGTTTAAATGCAGAGGTTATTGTAACTCCAGGGCCTTCTATAGCTGATCAGCCGTTAGCGACTCAGACGGTCTGTAAAGATGGAGCTACTATTGATTTAGAGGTTTCTTACCAAGATGGGATTGGAGATCCAACTTACCAGTGGTATGTAAGCAACGTTTGCGACACGACTGATTTAACTAATGCGATTACGGATGCTACGTCGTCTTCATATACACCACCAAGTGGAGATTTAGGCACTTTCTATTACTTTGCAGTATTAACTTTTTCACAGGGTGGTTGTGATGCTATAGTTTCTGATTGTGCTGAAGTTATAGTTAAACCTGTTGCAGAAATTTCAGATCAAGTTATTGATATATGTGATGTGAGCTCATACGTACTAAACCCTCAAGATGGACTAATCCCGGACTTGAACACGATAGTTCCTAGCGGGACTACATATACATGGTCTTTTGTAGATAATACAAATATTGATGGAGAAAATTCAGTTTCAGAGAGCCTTTTTCCAGAGGGTGTTGGTGCACCTAGTGTATTTGATTCTGGAATATTGGACAACGTTAACCCATTGTATGATGTTATTGAAACGGTTGAGTTTAATGTTACCCCTTGGACTGATGGGTGCAGCGGCCCTCCTTTTACGATAATAATTACTATTTCCCCAGAGCCAGAGATTAATGCTGTAGTCACAAATACAGAATGTAGTTATTCTGATTCTTTGTGTGGGGGATCAATCGAGATCAGCACTCTTGGTATGGTGCCATTTACATATAATTGGACATCCATTACCCCAGGAGTTATAATATCCAACCCTACAGAAAAAGATCAATTTGATCTTTGCCCTGGAATTTATATGTTAAACATAATAGACAGTTCTGGCTGTAGTTATGATTATGAGTATGAGATCAATCAACCTGTGCCAATTAATTTTAATTTAGTTTCTTTGAGTGGTATTTCTTGTAATAATGTGAATGACCCCCCGTGTGACGGATTCATTGAAGTGAGTTTTTCTGGTGGTACGCTGCCTTATACATCAATTGAATGGTTTGGGGAAACAGCACCTGGTTCTGGTATTTTCACAGTGGGTCCATTTACAAATACAGCAAATCCATTTCAATTATTTAATGCATGTGAAGGAAGATATCATTTAGAGGTCATAGATGCTAACGGCTGTCAGTATATCTCTGATCCATATATCATTGAACAATTAAACACCCCTATAATATTATCAGATACGGTTTCTAACTTTAATGGATTCAATATAGATTGTAATGGAGCTAATACAGGGTCTATTTCTGTTAATTTAGATGGTGGTTCTGAAACCTATAATTATTCCTTACTAGATTCAGCAGCAACTATAATTTATCAAGGAACATTAAATTCTGCACCAGCTTCAATTTCTTTTGAGTTCTTAACTGCAGGAGATTATTCACTTACGATTTCTGATCCAATTTGTCCTTTTGATATTGTAGTACCTTATACCTTAACTCAACCAGACCCGTTAAGTGTGTCAGCAACTTTAATTGATCCAATTAACTGTTTTGGAGGATTAGCAACGTATAATATCGCAGCCACAGGAGGGGTGCCTCCATACACCGGAACTGGATTTGTCCAGGCTCCAGGTGGCTCAATTACATTTACTATATATGACTCTAACGGATGTAGCGATGTATTTACAACGACAGTTCCAGAACCCGCAGAACTAGCATCTACATCGCTAGTAACAGATGCGCTTTGTTTTGGAGATTTAGGCAGTTTAGCAATCACTCCTAATGGAGGAGTAGGCGTATTAACAGTTTCACTTTTCGATGCTTCTTTAAGCCCTATAAGTAATCAATTAACAACAACAGGGGTTGCTGTCCAGTTTAATGTATTAGCAGGCACCTATTTCTACAAAATAGAAGATGCGAGTGGTTGTGAAACTAATCCAGTAGTTAGCGTTATTAGTGAGCCCCAAATACTTGAGGTTACTAGTGTAGATATTACAAATCTAAATTGCAATTTACCCCCTGCTTTTGAAAATGGATCTATTTGTATCACAATTATTGGTGGGACCAATCCATTTCCTTTAGGATCTGGATGGGTAGATAATGGCGGAGGAAATTGGTGTTTAACTGGCTTATCTGAGGGTACATACCCAATTGATGTGACCGATCAGAACGGCTGTCCATTATCTACTATAATACCAGATATAGAACTTACTAGACCTGAGGAGATTACAGCATTTTTTAAAGAAACCATAGATATTGATTGTACATCAAATACAGCAATACAAACCAACACTATAGTAGTAGATGGCGGTATACCTCCTTATGAAATCACTTGGTCTGGTGGAGTATGGGACCCGTTGACTCAAGAACTAATGGAAACGTCGGTTAGTGGAAACTACACTGCTTTTGTGAATGACCAATTTGGGTTAGCTAACGGCTGTCCTCCCATAGCATTTCCTCTTGATCCTATCGTGTTTTTTGAATTTGGGGTCTCAGATTTTAGTCTCTCTTCAACAAACAGTGATTTTTGTGGAGTTTACGCAATAGGAGATCCTATTAATTTTCAAAATAATTCTACTGGAGATATAGTTGATTTTACATGGAATTTCGGAGATGGTTCGCTACCTATTAGTGGGGTAGATGCTCTTACACATATTTATAATTTGCCTGGAACATATACAATTGAGTTAGCGTTAGAAGATATGTATGGTTGCCTAGATATATTTTCTGAAACAATTAAAGTTACAAGAGGATACGAAATAATTCTACCGACGGCATTTACTCCAAATGGAGACGGAATTAATGAAACAATACGCCCAGTTTTTAACTGTATAACTACACTAAAGATGAGCATTTATGACACTTTTGGTTCATTGTTATACGAGGAGAAAGGAAATACTATCAATGGTTGGGATGGAACTATTAATGGCAATCAAGCAGAAAATGGTAATTATATTATTGTAGTATCTGCTGAGTCCTTTAATGGTGAAGTGATAGAATTGAGTGGTCCAATAACTTTAATCAAATAAAAGATTAAAATGAAAAAAAATGTTCTGATATTCATTTTTGCAGCGTTCTTAAAGAGCTATGCGCAAGATCCAATTCACACTCAGTTTTTTATGATTCCTGAGACCTTAAGTTCTAGTTTTACAGGGGCGAAGAAATCTACTAGAGCTGGGATTATTCACCGTACTCAATGGCCTGGATTAAACTTAAGTTTAAACACTCAATTTGCTTTTGTAGACAATTGGTTTGAAGAAGTTAAAAGTGGGATAGGAATAAGCGTACTTAATCACCAAGAAACTACGACACGTTATAATTTCACGCAAGTAAATTTAAATTACGCTTATCATTTTCAAATTTCTGATGAATGGAATGCGAGACCTAGTATTTCTTTTGGATACGGCACAAAGGACTTTGGATTTCAAAACTTATTATTAGAAGATCAAATAAATATTTTTAGTGGAATTATTAATAACACCTCAATTGATCCTGTTGATTTAGAAGATTCTATTAGGTTTGTTGACTTTAGTGCCTCTGTACTTTTTAACTCTGAAAACTCTTGGGTAGGTCTAACATTTAAGCATTTAAATAAACCCAATATTTCAATGCAATCTGATGGTCAAGCTAACTTGGATATGTTTATGTCATTACACGGATCTTTTTATATTCCAACTGGAGTTAATCGTAACGATTACGAGTTATATATCTTAGCAAATGCTATGCAACAGGGAGCCTATAACCGTGTTGACTTAGGTGCAAAATACCAAATGGATGATTTTTCGTTTGCATTACTAGCTGCTTCCAATCCAAATAAAGGGGATCCTAATAGTCATTTTTTAACATCAATAAATGCATTTGTAGGTCTCGATTGGGAAGGATTTAGGTTTGGGTATTCTTATGACTTTAATATGACTGGAATAGGAACAACTGGTGGAGTTTATGAATTATCTATTATTTATGATTTTGATAATGAACGATGTGATTTTGGATGTCCAGATTATTAATTTGTTCAGTAATGAATATATTTAAATAGTTAGCGGAATTTCCTTGACATTCGATATACACTAAAAAAGGTCTTCATTTGAAGGCCTTTTTTACTTTGTAATTTGAAATTATAGTGAAAATTAATTGTCGTAAATTGGAAAAATAAATTAAAAGATTACTATGAAAAATTTACCCTTTATTATTTTTGCAACGTTAATCTTTACTTCTTGTGAAAAAGAAATAAAAGAAAATATTATAGAAGTGAAATATCCTGAAACTAAAAAAAATAATACTGTAGATACTATATTTGGAATTAGAGTAATTGATAATTATAGATGGCTCGAGGATGACCGAAGTAAAGAGACAGAGTATTGGGTGAAATCTCAGAACGAAGTTACCTTTGACTATTTAAGTAAAATCCCATACAGAGCAAAGTTAAAAAATCGTTTATCAGAATTGTGGAATTACGAAAAGATAGGAGTCCCTTTTATCGAAGGAGATTATACTTATTTTTATAAAAATGATGGGTTACAAAATCAATATGTGATTTATCGTAAAAAAGAAGGGATTGAAACAATTTTTTTGGATCCAAACAGCTTTTCTGTAAATGGTACAACTTCATTAGGTTCGTTAAGTTTTTCTAAAGACGGTGGTACTGTTGCCTATTCTATTTCTGAGGGGGGATCAGATTGGCGAAAAATAGTAGTTATGGACGTTGAGTCTAAGATAATTCGTGAAGACACTTTAGTGGATGTAAAATTTTCAGGAATATCTTGGTATAAAAATGAAGGTTTTTATTACTCAAGCTATGACAAGCCAAATGGAAGTGAGTTGTCTGCAAAAACAGATAAACATAAATTATACTACCATAAACTAGGGACTCATCAAAGTGAAGACAGGGTAATTTACGGAGATAAGGTTTCCGAAAAACATCGCTATGTAGGTGGTTCTGTAACAGAAGATAGTCAATATTTATTAGTTTCGGCATCTACCTCTACTTCTGGAAATAAATTATTTATTAAAGATCTTAGTGTAATAAATAGTAAATTAATTCCAATAATAGATGATTTTAGTAGTGACACTTATTTGGTTGAAAATCGTCAAAGTAAATTATATTTAGTCACTAATTTTAATGCTCCTAATAAAAGAGTAATCACGGTAGATGCGAAAGACCCTTCAGTAGAAAATTGGCAGGATTTTATTCCTGAAACTGAAAATGTGTTAAATTTAAGTTCAGGAGCGGGCTACTTTTTTGTTAATTATATGGTTGATGCTGTGTCAAAAGTTTTTCAATATGATTATGATGGAAATCTAGTTAGAGAAGTGAAGTTACCTGGAATTGGTTCTTGTGGAGGGTTTGACGGAAAACAGGAGGATAAGGAATTGTATTTCACTTTTACGAATTATATTAATCCCAGTTCATCATTCAAATTTAATCCAAAAAATGGAAACTACGACCTTTATTGGCAACCGAAAATCAATTTTGATTCCTCAGACTACTCTAGTAAACAAGTGTTTTATTACTCTAAGGATGGCACAAAAATCCCAATGATTATTAACTACAAAAAAGGAGTAGAGTTAAATGGAAAAAATCCAACTATTTTATATGGCTATGGAGGTTTTAATATCAGTTTAACGCCTTCGTTTAGTATTGCTAATTCTGTGTGGATGGAGCTAGGCGGGATATATGCTGTACCAAATTTGCGAGGCGGAGGTGAATATGGCAAAAAATGGCACGATTCAGGGACAAAAATGAAAAAGCAGAATGTGTTTGACGATTTTATAGCAGCAGCTGAGTATCTTATTAACGAAAAGTATACATCACCATCACTTTTAGCAATTAGAGGTGGTTCTAATGGAGGTCTTTTAGTTGGGGCTACTATGGTTCAAAGACCTGACTTGATGAAGGTAGCTCTTCCTGCCGTGGGTGTTTTGGATATGTTACGTTACCATACTTTTACAGCTGGTGCTGGTTGGGCATATGATTATGGAACGGCTAATGACAGCCCTGAGATGTTTAATTACTTAAAAGACTACTCACCAGTACATAACGTGAATAACGGAGTAAAGTATCCAGCTACTTTAGTTACCACCGGAGACCATGACGACCGAGTAGTGCCTGCTCATAGTTTTAAATTTGCAGCAGAATTACAAGAAAAACAAGCAGGAAGAAGTCCTGTTTTAATTAGAATTGAAACTAATGCAGGCCACGGAGCAGGGACTCCTATTTCAAAAACAATAAACCTGTATTCTGATATCTTTGGGTTTACATTATTTAATATGGGTTTTGATCAACTGCCTAATAAATGAAAAACTAAATAAAATTATACATCTAGACTTTAAAGACTATGTTTCTAATTGAAACTTGTGACTAATTTTGAGAATTTTATCGAGGCCCACAGCCCCACTATTGAAAATAAAACAAGTATAGCAAATACATACTGATGCCCGATGATTCCAGGGTATGTGTCTAATAAGTAGCCAATCATAGGGCTTGCAAATATATCAGGGGTATATCCAACGACAGAAATAACTCCTACCGCTGTGCCTGTCAATACGAGCGGAATACGTCCTTCTTGCATAAGAGAAAAGTATAAAGCACGAATCGCATAGGTTCCTGTAGCGACCACAATTAGAGAAAAGAAAAATATATAATTCATATTTACTTGAACAATTCCTAATGAAAATATCAAAGCACCAACCAACATAACAATGAAACCAATAATAATAAAATGAATATAACTTTTTTTATCTGCAAACAATGCAATTAGCAAGCACACAAGCGGGCGAAGATACAATTGTAGTGACCCTATGTTTGCGGCTTCTAAATTATCAAACCTCATAACATCAGAGGCATAAAGCGAGTAAATGTCGGTTACCTTATAGCCAACATATGCAGCTATAATGATAAACATGATTAGCCAAACGGATTGGATTTTTATAACGGATCTGATATTAGGAAATAAAGAGGAGCTCTTATTTACAACGCCCTCTCTACTGGATTCCATATATAGAATGACAAGTATTCCAGTTAAAAAAACAATAAATGACGAGAATAAAATCACATATTTAAACGCGTTTTTTCGTTCAACTAATGAAGCTATTTCGATGTCATTTGTTAGAAATAGGGAAAAAACTAACACCCCTAAAGTTCCCATTGAAGCGGCAACTAAACCTCTTCCTCCGTCTAACAATCCGAAAGCCTCACCTTGATTCTTTGAGCCACCCCATACGCGTGTCGCTTTTATCATAGCTCCCCAAAATAAAAATACAGTTGTAAAACCCCAATACCCCCACAGTATTTGCAACATCCAATAGGAAGGGTAAGTGGACAACACAATTCCTCCAAAGGAAGTGAAAAACAGAGAGATGGCGATCAAGATCTTAGGTTGAAATTTGTCTGAAATTACGCCCCCATATAGATAAGAAAGTATAGCTACCGTTCCGTAAATAGAGAATAAACTACCTAATTCAAGATTTGTTAAATTGAATACTTCTAAAAACGTAGGCCTAAAGACTCTTGCTAATACATAGGGTAATAAAAAAATCAATTCTCCTGAAAGTATTAAAAGAGATATACTCAAAAAAGAACCTTTCTCAAGTTCTGGATCTTTAAATTTCATGTGGGCTTAGTTGCATACAAGATACATTAATAAGATGTGTTTTATAGATTTTTAGTTCTGTAATTAAGTTTTATATACATTAATTGAAAATATTTGTAAAGTGTGATTATTAAATCACCACAACGCCCCTTATTTAAATACTTCATCTGATTCCAGCGTCTAGTTATGTGTTTGGAAATTTCTTTATTATTTGTTTCGTTAGATTTGCGGATAAATACCCATACATTACTACAACAAATTTTGCTAAATATATTTTTTAACCTCATAAATATATTTTTTTATCTGTTGAAATTTGTAGTCTAAGTTGTAGTGTTTTGTATGTTCATTGTAGCATGAGTAATTATAGTTAAGTTGAAAAATATCTTATTTTAGTGGACAGACTATCGTCTTTAAATAATGAACCAAAATTAAAATTAAAAAAGTAATAATTAAATGACTCAAAATAAAACCATAAACATTGGTCCTCACTCAGCTCAGTTCGCAGATTTGAATGTTAAAGGCGAACAGATGAAAATTGAAGGAGAGAGTTTTTATAAAATTTCTAATGTAAATGGCATGCGGCCATTTTTCATGAGTATTGTAAGCCATTCAAACCATTGGATGTTTATCTCTAGTACGGGTGCTTTGTCTGCTGGTCGAAAAGATAGTGATGCAGCTTTATTTCCTTACTATACTGACGATAAAATAACTGATTCTTTTGAAACAACCGGTAGTAAATCTATTTTTCTTGTTGAGAAAAATAGACAAACTTTTTTGTGGGAGCCTTTTTCTTTACGGCAAGAATCTTTATACAAAATATCGCGAAACCTTTACAAAAATGCCTTTGGTAACAAAGTGATATTTGAAGAAATTAATCACGACCTTGAAATACGGTTCACATATGAGTGGAACTCCTCAGATTGTTATGGATTTGTTCGAAAGTCTTCGTTAACTAATACAGCATCTTCAGCAGTTAAAGTTCAATTTATTGACGGAATTCAAAATGTTTTACCCTACGGAGTTGAACAGGCACTTCAGAACAGTACTAGTAACTTAGTTGACGCTTACAAAAGAACCGAATTAGTTGAGGGATCTTCCATTGCAGTTTTTGCTTTGAGTGCTATTATTGTTGATAAAGCAGAGCCCAGTGAAGCCTTGAAATCTAATATAGCCTGGTCTATTGGGCTTGAGAAACCCAAAATTCTTTTATCATCTTTGCAGTTAGAAGATTTCAGAAGAGGTCAAAAGCTATATAATGAAACGGATATTAAAGCAGAAAAAGGAGCTTATTTTCTCCACTCAGAAGTTATCCTTGAACCAAGTACATCAAAAGAGTGGATGTTGGTGGCAGATGTAAATCAAACCGTTTCAGACATTGTAGAAATTAAATCTAAGATTCAAACCACTTCAGATTTAAAATCAAATATTTTGAATGATGTTGAGCTGGGTTCTGATCAGCTCAAAAAGTTAGTAGCGGCAGCTGACGGGCTTCAGAAAACTGCTGATGGTCTTCGCAATATTCGTCACTTTTCAAATACCATGTTTAACATCATGCGGGGAGGTATATTTGATTACAATTATCAAATAGAAAAAGTAGACTTTGTTTCTTATATCGAGAAATCTAACAGAAAAGTATTTCGTAATAAAGAAAATATATTAAAGGCCTTACCGGAATTATTTAAGCTTGAAGATTTGAAAGTTTTATATCAAGATGATGATAACAAAAACTTTAAACGTCTTTGTTGTGAATATTTACCCTTAAAGTTCAGTCGCCGCCATGGAGATCCAAGTCGCCCATGGAATAAATTTTCTATTAACACTAGAAACGAAAATGATGGGTCAAAAATTTTAGACTATCAAGGTAACTGGCGTGATATTTTCCAAAACTGGGAAGCACTAGCTCATTCCTACCCAGAGTTTATTGAAGGGATGATTCATAAATTTTTAAATGCGACTACCTTTGACGGATATAATCCGTATCGCGTTACTAAATATGGTTTTGATTGGGAAACCATTGAGCCTGATAATCCATGGTCATATATTGGCTATTGGGGAGATCATCAAATTATTTATTTACTAAAGTTTCTTGAGTTTATGGAAGCTTATTACCCAAATAAATTAGCAACATATTTTTCCAAAGATTTATTCGTTTATGCAAATGTACCTTATAGAATCAAGCCTTACGAATCTATTTTAAAAGACCCAAAGAACACTATTGATTTTGACTTTGAAAAGGAAGAAAATATTCAGTTCAAAAGAGAAGAAATTGGTATCGATGGAGCACTACTAAGAGACACAACTGTTTTTATATACAAAGTTAATTTTATTGAAAAAATATTGGCTACCGTATTGGCAAAAATTTCAAATTTTATACCAGAGGGTGGTATTTGGATGAACACCCAAAGACCTGAGTGGAATGATGCTAACAATGCGTTAGTCGGAAATGGAGTATCCATGGTTACCTTGTATCATCTGAGACGTTTTTTGAAATTCTTTAACAAAGTATTAAATCAGGACAGTTCAAATCAATTTGAAATTTCTGATGAGTTATTAGAGTTTTTCAATAAAGTGTCTAAAACCCTTGAGATTCATAAGGACCTTTTAAAAGGAAGTTTCACTGATGAAAAACGAAAGTGTGTCTTGGACGGTTTGGGGCAAGCAGCAAGTGACTATAGAACACAAATTTATGATCAAAAATTTTCTGGGTATAAGACAGCAATTTTAAAGGACTCATTGTTAGTTTTTACTCGTTTATCCTTAGAATATTTAGAGCATTCGATACGCGCTAATAAACGAGATGATAATTTATTTCATGCCTACAACTTAATGACCTTAAAAAATAATAACTCTATTTCTGTCTCCTATCTTCCTGAAATGTTAGAAGGACAAGTAGCGGTCTTGAGTTCTGGCTATTTATCAAGTCATGAAAGTTTAGATGTTTTAGATGGACTTAAAAATAGCTCTTTATTCAGAGCAGACCAATACAGTTATGTTTTGTACCCAAACAAGGAGCTTCCTAAGTTTGTTAATAAAAATATTATATCAGCTAGCGATGTCCATTCTTCTAAATTACTAACTCAGCTTGTTGATGATGGAAATACTCAATTAATTGTTCAAGATAGAGATGGTGTTTACCATTTTAATGGAACTTTTAATAATGCAGATTCTGTCCAAGTCACTTTAACTAGTCTTTCAAAAAACTACGGGTCGCTTGTACGGATGGACTCTAAAAAGGTACTGGATATTTTTGAGTCTGTATTCGATCATAAATCCTTTACAGGAAGATCGGGGACATTTTTTGGATACGAAGGACTTGGGTCTATTTACTGGCATATGGTATCTAAACTTCTCCTGGCTGTTTGTGAAGTTACTCAAAAAGCATTGTCTGAAACTGATGATAAGGAACTTATAGGTCGACTGTATGATCATTATTTTGAAATTAATGCTGGAATTGGAGTGCATAAATCACCTGAATTATATGGGGCTTTTCCAACTGATGCGTATTCTCACACACCTGGTGGTAAGGGTGCTCAGCAGCCCGGGATGACTGGACAAGTGAAGGAAGATATCTTGAGTAGATTTGGAGAGCTTGGGGTTAGTGTATGTAATGGCGCTGTTCAGTTTAATCCAGAAATATTGCGGACAGATGAATTTTTAAAATTTAAAGATGTATTTAACTATATCAATCTATCGGAAGAAAAATGTTGTATAGATTTAGAAGTAGACTCTCTGGCTTTCACCTATTGTCAAGTACCAGTAATATACAAGAAAGCGTCAAATTTTGCTATAAAAGTGTTTTTAACTGATGGTAGTATTTTGTCAATTCAAGGAAAGTCCCTCGATATAGAAACGAGTCAAATGTTATTTGATAGAGGAGGAAAAGTAGATAAATTAGAGGTATCTGTAATAAAGCATTAATATGAAGCACTTAAGATCTTTGCTTACAATTGCATTAGTTTTTACTTTTTGCTTTAGCATAGTTTCTTGTAAAAACAACCAAATGAATGAATTTTATGTAAATAAAAATAAGTCAGCCGTAGATTTACTGGGCCGTTCTGAATACAAAGCTATGTCTTATGGTGGATATCGGACTTTGTCCAGAGACGATCAGCCTTCTTTATCTCAAATTAAAGAAGATCTTAAGATTTTATCAGCAATTGGAGTAAAGATAATACGAACCTATAATTTACAACTTGATCAGGCTTCGAATATTTTAAAAGCGATTAAAACTTTAAAAGAAGAAGGCGATAATTTTGAAATGTATGTGATGCTTGGTCTTTGGATAGAATGCAAAAACGCTCGTTTGTCTCCAAACCATGATCAAGAAGATTTGGAAGTTAATAGCGCAGAAATTGAACGTGCCATAAATTACGCCAATCAATATCCAGAAATTGTTAAAATTATTGCCGTAGGTAACGAGGCGATGGTACATTGGCAAACAGATTATTTTGTAGGTCCTTCTGTTATTTTAAAATGGGTAAATCATTTACAAAAATTAAAAACACAAGACAAGTTGCCGCCAGATTTGTGGATAACAAGTTCAGATAATTTTGCTTCATGGGGCGGCGGGGACCCATCATATCATAATGAAGATTTAATCTCCCTTATCAAAGCAGTAGATTATATATCGCTCCATACTTATCCATTTCATGACACCCATTATAACTCTAGTTTCTGGGTTGAAAGTCAAAGAAATAGCGAACACCTAGATTCTAAGACACGTATTGAGTTATCAGTCCAGAGCGCGGTTGATTATGCGGTCTCTCAGTACATAGCTGTTGAAAATTATGTAAAAAGCTTGGGAGTTAAAGTCCCTATTCACATTGGTGAAACCGGGTGGGCTACGGTTTCAGAAAATCTTTATGGACCGTTAGGAACTAAGGCTGCTGATGAGTACAAGCAAGCACTTTATTATCAAAAAATGTCCGATTGGACATCAGCCAACAGAGTTAGTTGTTTTTATTTTGAGGCTTTTGATGAACCTTGGAAAGATGCACCCCGCCCATTGGGCTCTGAAAATCATTTTGGACTTTTTGATGTCGAGGGGACAGTTAAGTATGCGCTTTGGGACGCATATGATTCAGGAGTTTTTAAGGGTATGTCAAGGGACGGAATACCTCTAAAAAAATCTTTTGATGGGATATTTAATGAGATGTTCAATACAGTTAAACTACCAAACTAAGTCTAATGAAGCTAAAATTAACATACATATTCACCATAACGCTATTAACAATTACGTTATGTTTTTTGTATAGCTTTTCAGTTAACGAAGATACTGATGTAGTTTCGGTTAAAGACAGACAATTACTAATTAATAAAACAGCTTACTTTATAAAAGGAATTTGTTATAACCCTGTTGAAAAGGGTCACACGGAAAGAAGTTTTACTAATATTGACATTGACCTTGATATAATGAAAGAAGCGGGGATAAATACAATTCGTGTTTACTTGCCTATTGAAGAGATTTCTGTTTTGGATAAGATTGCTGATGCTGGAATTAAAGTAATTACTAGTTTTGGTTATAACCAAGGTGGACAAAATGATATACTTTCAGGTTCCTACTTAGATTATATTAATAAATTTAAAAATCATAAAGCAATTTTACTTTGGGAGCTTGGTAATGAATATAATTATCATCCGGAATGGTTTGATGGGGATATAAAAAACTGGTATTCTAGTTTACAAAGTGCCGCTAGAACTATTCATCATCACGATCCATATCACCCTGTTGCATCTGCGCATGGAGAGCTTCCAGATGGCGATGTTCTAGCGGCCACAACCAATGTAGATTTATGGGGTATGAATGTGTATCGTTGGGACAATCCAGAAAACATATTTAAGCAATGGTCAGCTCTAAGTGATAAGCCAATGTATCTTTCAGAGGCTGGGAGTGATAGCTACATGACAGTTGCCAATCATGAGTTCTCCAAAGGAGAAAACGAAAAAGCACAAGCGCACTCTCTTAACAATATTTTAGATGATGTATTTGAGTATAGATCGATTAACTCTGGAGTCTTAGTATTTTCTTTTACAGATGAGTTATGGAAAGCAGGAAATCCAAACATCCAAGACGTTGGTGGCTGGGCTCCAGCTAGTAGCGGAGTGCCTTATGACGGAACAGCCAATGAAGAGTATTGGGGGATATTAGGTGTTGATCGCGATAAGAAAGAGGCATTTTATGTGCTGAAAGAATTTTATAATAAAAAAAATTAATTGATTTAATATGTCAAACAAAATATTGTGTCTCACTAAATTTTTATTAATTACTCTATTATTATCATGCAATCCAAAGACATTATCATTAAATTTAAAAAAACAAACTGAGATGGAAATTTATGAAACATCTGCATCGGGTCATAAATTAACGCAGTTAAGTAACTTTAAGAAAGGAAGTGTAGTTTCTGAAATTAATTTAAACGTAGAAGACAAGCTCCAGACTATTACTGGGTTTGGCGGAGCCTTTACAGAGTCTTCAGCACATCTTTTAAATCAAATGAGTTTTGAAAAAAAAGATCAAATAATTAATGCCTATTTTTCAAATGAAGGTGCAGCCTATTCTCTAACTCGAACACATATGAATTCATGTGACTTTTCTTTGAGTAATTATTCTTATGCTGAGGTTGAAGAAGACATTGATCTTAAATATTTTTCAATCGATCATGATAGGAACGATCTTATCCCAATGATCAAGGCGGCACAATCAGCTTCCAAGGATGGATTTAAACTTTTTGCATCTCCGTGGACTGCTACACCATGGATGAAAGACAATAATTCATGGGTAGGAGGAAAATTAAAGCCTGAATATTACAAGACTTGGGCATTATTTTTTTCTAAGTATGCTAGTGCATACAAGAATGAAGGAATTGATATTTGGGGATTTACAGTCGAAAACGAACCAATGGGTAATGGAAATAATTGGGAGAGTATGATTTTTAGTCCTGATGAGATGACATATTTTGTTCAAAAATATCTTGGACCTACTCTTGAATCTAATGGTCAGGAAGACTTGGTTATACTAGGTTTTGATCAAAATAGAGGGGACCTCAAAGAATGGGTGGATGTTATGTATAAAGATGAAGCCAACTCAAAATATTACGACGGTACTGCCATTCATTGGTATGAAAGTACCTACGACTACTTTCCCAAAGAGTTACAGTATGCTCACCAAAAAGCACCTAATAAATATTTAATTCAGTCCGAAGCATGTATAGACTCTGAAGTTCCAGCTTGGAAGGATGATGATTGGTATTGGTCTAAGCAAGCTACTGATTGGGGATTTGATTGGCGCGAGCCTGCTAAAAAGTACCTACACCCTAAATATGCTCCTGTTAATCGGTACGCCAGAGATATTATAGGTTGTTTAAATAACTGGGTTGATGGATGGGTTGATTGGAATATGGTATTAGATAGACAGGGTGGTCCCAACTGGTTTAAGAATTGGTGTGTCGCACCAATTATTGTTGATACAGAACTAGACGAAGTATACCTTACACCTCTCTACTATGTTATGTCTCATTTCAGTAAATTTATTAGGCCGGGAGCGCATATCATTAAAGTTCAAAATACAGACAACGATTTAATGGTCTCTGCCTGCAAAAACCCAGATGATTCAGTTGTTGTTGTGGTTTTTAATGAAGGACAATCTGAAAAGTATTTTAATCTAAACTTGTCTGGTCATACTTATTACGTTAGTGTTAGCTCACAAGCCATACAAACAATTATATTAAAAAACTAAAACTATGAATTCACAAACTAATTTTGTAAAAAGTCGAGTTTCAATTGGACAAAAGATTGCTTTTGGAGTTGGAATGTTTGCCAATCAAATGTTTCCAGCTATTCTAGGAATATTTATGATTGTTTTAATTCAAGATTTAAAGTTTGCAGGGTGGATGTGGTCTTTAGTATTTCTTTTTCCCAGAATTTTTGATGCTTTTTTGGACCCTCTGATGGGTTTTATTTCTGACAATACAAAATCCAAATGGGGGCGTCGTCGCCAATATGTTTTGATAGGCGGAGTTATAATGGGAATTGCTTACATTTTTATGTGGCAGCTTTATGCTACTGATGGAGTAGAGTACAACTTTTGGTATTTCTTTTTGTGGTCACTTGTATTTTATCTTGGACTAACAATCTTTAGTGTCCCTTATGTAGCGATGGGTTATGAGATGAGTGATGATTTTCATGAAAGAACAAATATAATGGCTATTTCCCAATGGATTGGCCAATGGGCTTGGGTTATTGCACCTTTATTTTGGATTATTATGTACGATCCAAGTTGGTTTCCGTCTGCAGATGTTGCTGTAAGAGAATTAGCAATATGGGTTGCTATCCCATGTGCTATTTGTGCTATTGTTCCTGCAATTTTTATCAAAAGTAAGTCTACACTTGAGGAAGATTATGAACCTCTAAACTCAGTGAATATTGGAAGTAGTTTAATTAAAATTTATCAAAGTTTTGGTGAAGCCTTCAAAATTAAAGATTTTAGAAAGTTGTGCGGAGCAACGTTTTTAATATTTAATGCATTCAACACGGTTGCTGCACTGACATTTTTTGTAATTGTTTATAAATTATTTAATGGAGATGTAGAGGCTAGTGGCATATGGGTTTCAATGTTTGGATGTTTAGGAGCTTTAGGAACTACTTTTATTGTAATCCCTTCAGTAGCTTGGATGTCCAAAAAGTTTGGAAAGAAAAAAGCTTTTATGCTGTCGCAATCCATTTCATTAGTAGGATATGTAATGTTGTATTTTTTATTTATCCCTGGGAAACCGTGGATGTACATTATAGCGTTACCTTTCTTTTCATTTGGTATTGGGAGTTTATTCACTATTATGATGTCAATGACTGCTGACGTAATTGATATTGATGAAATTAATACAGGCAAGCGGCGAGAAGGTATTTTTGGTGCAATTTATTGGTTGATGGTCAAAGTAGGCTTTGGAATTGCCGGTGCACTAAGTGGAGTTATAATCACTTTTGTAGGATTTAATCCTGATCTAGCCACTATAGATCAGCAGTCGGCCGTTGATGGAATCCATAAGTTCTTTTGTTTTTTCCCAATGGCTGGAACCATTTTGGCTATGTTAGTGATGCGTGATTACAGTATAACTGAAGAAAAAGCTAATGAAGTTACAAAAGCACTTGAAAAAGTTAAATCAAAAAAATAATAAAGTAAAATAAGTAATACGATATGTCCTATAGGAAAGAGAAAAATAAATCATTAATCGGCTTAAATTATTCACAATATAGTTCTGAAAAATTACAAACTCTATGCAGTACGGTTCTTGAAAACGGTATGCACGGATTGTGTTTTAGTCCTTACGAAGAGGGCCAAAAGCCAGGGGATCCAATAACAGAAGCTCAAATTAGAAGACGTCTTGAGATTATCGCACCATACACGAAGTGGATACGTAGTTTTTCATGTACTGAGGGAAATGATTTGATTCCTAAATTGGCCAAGGAGTATGGGCTAAAAACACTTGTTGGTGCTTGGTTGGGAGACGACAAGACCACAAATGATAAAGAAATTAAAGCGCTAATTAAGCTTTCTAAAGATGGATTTGTTGATATAGCAGCTGTTGGTAATGAAGTCATGTATAGGGGAGATCTTTCAGAAATCGAACTCTTAAATCATATCCAAGATTTTAAAACAGCCGTTCCTAATGTTGAAGTTGGATATGTAGATGCGTATTATGAATTCACCGACCGACCCAAAATTACAGAAGCTTGTGATGTAATTCTTGCCAATTGTTATCCTTACTGGGAAGAATGTCATATGAATTATTCATTGCTATATATGAAACAAATGTATCAGCAAGCATTGCGTGCTGGACAAGGTAAAAAGGTAATTATTACAGAAACAGGATGGCCAAGTCAAGGCAGTGACTTAGGTGTATCTCATCCCTCACACGACAATGCACTTAAGTATTTTATTAATGCACAGCTGTGGTCTGATCAAGATCAAATTGAAATGTTTTATTTCTCATCTTTTGATGAATCATGGAAGGTTGGGTCTGAAGGTGATGTTGGTGCTTTTTGGGGACTTTGGGACAAAAATGAAAAATTAAAATTTTAAATTTTCTGAACAAATTATAAATATGAACTACTCAGAAGTTTTATCTATCTCTAAGGGCCCAGCAGTTTGTTATTCTGGATATCGATCTGGTCAAGTGCCAGGTGTTTCTTATCCCTCTTATGAACAAGTTAAAGAGGATTTACTTATAGTTAAACAACATTGGACTTATATTCGACTTTATAGTTGTGATAATCACTCAAAAACAGTTTTAGAGGTTATTGAAAAAGAACAATTAGACCTTAAAGTCATGCTTGGAGCTTACATTATTGCTGAAGAAAATAATCCAAATTGTCCGTGGGGTGGAGGAGTTTATTCTAAACAAGAACTGGAGCAAAATAAAGTAAACAATCAAATTGAAATCAATAAACTTATTGAATTTGCCAATAAGTATACTTCTATTGTTTTCACTCTTTCAGTTGGTAATGAGGCATGTGTAGATTGGACCGACCATATGGTACCAGTTGAGCGGGTAATTATGTATGTAAATCAGTTAAAAGAGGCGACCAAACAGCCAGTTACATTTTGTGAAAATTATTCACCTTGGTTGGATAAGTTAGCTCCTTTAGTTGATGCTGTAGACTTTATATCCATTCATACATATCCACTTTGGGAATATAAAACTATAGATCAAGCGATAGAATATACAAAACAAAATTATTATGCTGTTTGTGAAAAATACCCTAACAAACTAGTAGTTATTACTGAAGCAGGCTGGGCATCAACTTCAAATGGTCAAGGTATCCCTGTAGAACATGCAAATCCAATTTTTCAAAAAATATATTACAAAGAATTAAGTAGTTGGTCAAAAGATGAATCCATTCTTACTTTTATTTTTGAAGCTTTTGATGAGCCCTGGAAAGGATCAGATGATCCAAATGAGCCTGAAAAGCATTGGGGTTTGTTTTATGAAAATAGACAACCAAAGCTAGCCTTTCAAAAGAAAATTCCTTACAAGGTTTGATTTACAACAAAAAAAAACTTCAGCTAAGAAGTTTTTTTGTTGTAAATACAATTTTTTAGATTAAATTTTGAATTATTTCCTTTTGAGAATCCTAACACTAAAATCTTTGATCATTTCAAATGAGCCACGTTCCTGTGCAAATTCAACAAACTTTTTTTCATTTTCTAACTTGTCATATAACATTAGGTGATCTTCTCCGTCCTCACCAGTTACAGCAATCCAATGTGATGCACCCTCTGGCATTCCAATATCATATGTTCCGAATCCTACAATACGGTCTTTAAAATCATCAGCGAACTCATCTACAATTTTATCGTGGCCTTTTTTAAATGCTGCTGGGTTTTCGGGTGAAATATTCCAAATGTGTACTAGTGGCATTTTTTCTGTATCACCCTCTTTCCAGCTTTTCATTCTACCAGAGTATGAATTCCCCCATTCTTCAACATAGTTTCTCATCTTTCCCCAAAATACAGCATTTTTATCGGGGCTTATAGCATCTTCGTCCATTAATTCCTCACCTAGTGTATACAGAAATACGATACGGTGAGTCATGCCATCTCTTCTACCAGCTATAAACCGCTCTAGAACCACACCCCCATTGTTCATTTCGACACCTTCAAAAACTTTATCGAATGATTCAGAAATATCTTTCTGAGTGAACGGTTTTGCTTTAACTTCAATAGCTGTAAATGCCATTGTTTGTGCAGGTAAATTAAGTGCTAATAATGCTACTATTAGCGTTAAAATCATTTTTTTCATTTTAAATATATTTTAGATTAATTTACAATTTAAAAATTTAAGTTGTATTATACAAGTTAAATTTTTAAATACTACTCAAATTGAATATTAGTAAACTTTACAAGAACGTTTTGAATCTATTTTTAAAGGATATTTAGAGTTTAAGTCCCTCAACAAAGTTTATGTATTCTTCTGTCACTCGATTTTTGAAACTTAAACGGTCGCCAAGAATTTCTTTTTTGATAAGAATTTGGGATTCATTCAGTTCTGATTCATCAATTGAATCAATAGAGAATAAATATAATTCAATTATTATTGGGAGTGTTGAAATAGCTTTTTGGGTACCTAAATATTGTTTATTTTTTTTAAAACCATGAGGGTCTAATATTTCAAGAAACCCTTTTTCAACTAGAAACTTTAGTCTATTAGTAAGAATGTTAGTGGCTATTTTTTCTTTTGAATTTCTAAATTCTTTAAATCTGGTTTTTTTGTGTATAACGACATCCCTAAGAATTAAAAGAGACCATTTGTCACCCAATAAATCTATGGAGTATGCTATTGCGCAAGTTCGCTTTAGGCTTTTCATGGGTTAAAGGTACATAAAAGAAATTAAGTTCAAAATCGTTATTATAGCAGTCTAAATGCGGTCTATTAGTAAACAATTGATTGAGGTCTATGCTTTTTTTCCTTCCCGAATTCTAAATTTGGTATAGAACCCATAATAAATTTGAGCTCACCGCCTTTAACTAAATCCTTGTGAGTTATGTAAGAGAACTTGTGTTCAGCCCCGTTTAGTATTACCTTTTGAATATAAATATTGGTATCTGAGTTATTTTCTGCGATAATTTTTAAGCTTTTTTCACCTTCTAAACTTAAAGTAACTTCATCAAATAATGGACTTCCAAAAACATAAGCTCCATTTGAGGGGTTTAATGGATAAAAACCCATTGAGGATAGTATATACCATGCCGACATTTGTCCACAATCTTCATTTCCACTCAAGCCGTCAGGTTTGTCGGTGTATAAATTAGTAGTTATATATCTTACGTTGCCAGGAATCTTGTGTTGTTCTCCAGCATAGGCATACATGTAAGTTGTATGATGACTAGGCTCATTTCCATGAGCGTATTGTCCAATTAATCCTGTTATATCCATTGATGAACCTTCTTCTAAATCTGAAGAAATACTAAATAATTGGTCAAGTTTTGAGGTAAATCCTTTGTCTCCACCAAGTAATTCAATGAGTCCTTCAGGATCTTGTGGAGTTAGCCACAAATATTGCCACGCATTTCCCTCGCAATAATCATTAACTCTATGCTGAGCAGACTTTGGATCAAATGGAGACCTCCAACTACCGTCAGACATTTTACCCCTCATAAATTTAGTATCAGGATCAAAATAATTTTTATAGGACTTTGATCGTTTCAGAAAATATTCATAATCTTCAAGTTTATTTAATTTTAACGCAAGCTGGGCAATTGCCCAATCTCCAATTGCATATTCCATTGTACTAGCTATGGATTCTGCCATATAATCTGATGGAATATATCCATACTTCATCAAATCCATAACTCCAGGTTCATGGTCTCCTGTTGCACTTTCTTTAATTGCAGCATATACTTTTTCCAAGTCAATCCCTTCAAAACCTTTTAGACATGCATCTACAACCACTGGGATAGCACTGTAGCCCGGCATAGTATTTGTTTCATTTCCTCTTAAGTGCCATACAGGTAGTTTTCCTTGTTGTTCAAATATTTTTAGCATAGAATTCACCATATCACTTACCCTTTCAGGGTGAGTAATGGTATAAAGTGGGTGAGCAGCTCTGTAAGTATCCCATAGAGAAAATAATGTATAGTTGGTAAAGGTGGTATCTTTATATACTTTTTTATCAGTTCCTCTGTATTCACCGTTAATATCTTGAAATATATTAGGGGCAATCATAGTATGATACATAGCGGTGTAAAAGATCCTCTTTTTTGCTGTATCCTTTGTTTCAATATGAATCTTCGCCAGTTCATCATTCCATTTCTTTTCTGCATCTTTTAACACTTTATTGAAATTCCAATCTGGGATTTCGGTCATTAAATTATCCAATCCATTTCTACAACTTACAGGTGAAACACCCATTTTTAAATAAATCACCTCATTTTTTTTAGTAGAAAATTCTAAAAAACCTTTAACATACTTCCCCAGTTTCATATTATCTTTAATTTTTCTGCCGCCATCATAAATAATAAAATCCTTCACAGGCTTAGAAACTATCAATGAGAAAAATTCCCTTTGATCTGACGCCCAACCTGACGAAAACCTATATCCCTCAAACAAAGTATCGTTAATTTGTTTTAAATAAGTTTCAGTTGGTCTGTCAGCACTTCCTTCTCCTAAATCTATTATTATTCTAGACTCCGAGGATTCAGGAAATGTATATTTGTGCAAGCCAGAGCGCTCAGTTGCAGTTAATTCAACATTGATATTATACCTATTTAACATAACCTGATAATATCCTGGGCTAGCACTTTCATTATCCTTTGAATATAAAGAAGCATATCCTTTCATATGCCTGTCTTGCGTTCCAGCATTAATTTTTAATTCTCCAGTGGCTGGCATAACAGTAAGTTCACCTAAGTCTGACATTCCGGTTCCACTTACATTTAAATGACAAAACCCTTTTACGATGCTGTCAGAGTGATGATAAGAAGAAGACCAATCCCAACCTTTGTTGAAGTTAGTCGGACCAACCTGTACGCCACCAAAAGGTACATTAGCTCCCACAAAAACATGTCCGTGGCCTCCAGATCCTATAAACGGGTCAACATATTTTATGTAGTCATTTGATTTTATACTACCAAAGCCGAAGCTTATTAAAACTAGAGTCAGTAGAGTAAATGCGTTTTTGAAATTAAGATGCTTCATGTGTGTTATTATAATTTGAAATTAAACTTTAAATCGTACTTGTTATATTTTAATTTTTTTAGTAGGTGTCAATAAACCAATGTTAGTCAACAATTGCTCCATACCCAGAAAGCTCGATCTCTATTAACTGAAAAGCTTGATTTCCCACTGTTGAAGTATATCTAAAGCGTACATATTTTGACAAAGGGCCTGGCGGAATTTCAAATTCATCTACTTGAAGATCACCACCGTTTATAGTTTGATTAACTAGTAATTGCCACCCTGCATTTTCGAATGCTTCAGTAGTAACTTGCTCAGAAGTAACAGTGTTTCCAACAGATTGAAATACAGGTAAAGTTTCTCCATCCTCTAAATTGGGTCTCCCCCAAATTTCTAACTGAGTGGGATTATTCCCAGCAAAGTTATTGGGATCTCTAAAATGAAGTTTACATTTTGATAATTGTGTTGTAACTCCTAAGTTTAAAGTAAAATGACCTGGGACTGCGTTTTCACCTGAATGATATCCATAAGCATCATTTCCTGACCATAGTGAATTACCATCCCATAAATAATCAGATGGATTCCCTCCGTAAGAAGTGCCTGGATTATCACTTGGCATTAATGACATAGAAAACAAAGATTTATCATGAACTATTCCTTGCGTGTCTTGTCCATAAAGTGTCATTTCTGTTAACTGTGAATTGGTATTTCCAACTGTAGATAAGACCCTATATCTAATGTATCGAACTTGGTTAGTTGGACTGATTAAAAAGCTATCTTCTGCTAAATTTTCTCCGTCAATATTGCCTTGATATAGAAGACTCCAACCTGCGTCATAAAATGCATTATCTGTATTAGAACTTGTTTCTGCAAAATCTAGATTATCGCGACCCCATATTTGGACTTCAGTCGCATTGTTTTGACCAGAAATCCCAGATGGATCAGGCATTTCTAGTTTAATTTTTCTAAGAGTAGTCTTTACTCCTAGATCTAATGTGAAGTGATGCGGTATTTCACTAGGATTCGAAAGATATGAATAAGTGTTATTCCCTGTCCATCCACCATCCCCGTCAAACAGGTATAGTTCTGGATTTGCGTTGTTGTAAGTTCCTGTATTATCACTAGCCATTTGTACAAGTTGAAAATGTGTTTTCTCAAGTTCACTATATGGAACATCTGGAAGAACATAGTCATTACTTTGTAAAGAGATGGTGTCAATTCCATTTAACCCAGACTGTATGAAAGATTTCGAAGAGATATTCCCCAAAGGTTTAAGGTCTATTAGTTTAAGTCTGTTGTCCTCAAAAAATGCAGTATCTCTAACAATTTCATCAGCTTCGTTTTCGTAATCTATGGTCGTAAATATCACATATTCAGATTCAGCATTTCCACTAAAATTGACATAATTACCATCAGATTCAAAACTATAGCCAATAATTTCTCTAGAATCTTGATCTGAAATAAACTCATTTCCTACAGCATATCCAGCTACAAATTGTGGGATTGATAAATTTCCATCCGGGTCTTGAGTTGTAACACTAAATTCATAACTTTCTTCTTCTAAATCTGATAATATTAACTCATAAATCTCATTATCATTATTAATATCAAAGGTTTGAGTGTTACCATTAAATTCAATTATAACTTGATTAGAGTTTCCAAGAAACTGGGTATATCCTTCAAGTTGAGCTCTGTAGTATCCAGGTCTAATGGTTAGTGTGTCTAATCTTCCAGCGTATATAGTTTCTCCATTTAGGTACTGTTTATGAATAGAATCTATATCTCCGCAACTAAGGAAAGCTAAAAGCAATACTAATAGCGAAAGAAATAAATAGGATTTAGTTTTAAATATTTTCATGATTTAAATATATCGTTATTCAACAAGGCCTCCCCAAAATGAGAGTTCTCCAATTACAGATACCATTTGATTATTCCAAGATT
>UPTG01000810.1_pt1 | contig 24790 bp, 27 predicted proteins | sample 2160121 | NCBI WGS metagenome assembly UPTG01 (sample SAMN06266255, study PRJEB28933) | marine metagenome | isolation source: Columbia River Estuary | place: USA:Columbia River Estuary, USA | collected 2014-07-27
AAATCACTTGTAGTGTAGTATTATCGATTTTATGAAATGAATAACATGATTTTCTAAGTTTGATTTGTAGTATTTCCAATCACAATCTCGAATTAATTAAAATTTGGGAGAACAGAAATTCATTAACTTTAATAAAGTTAAGTTTTGCAAAATTGTAGTATTTTTAAGCTTTTGAAACATTGATCCTTATATATAAATAAACTCAATATTAAAAATATAAAAAGCAGAAAGTGGACCAATAATTGAGAAAGCCAAAACAGTAACTGAAAGAGCATCAATACCCTGAAGGTATTTCTTAATAACATTAATACTTATTGCATACATCACAGTAGCTAAGACAACCAGTAGTACATAATTATTAATCTCAACCCCTTTTCCCATAGTAAATAGAGTAAGGAAAACTGCCCCAAAGAGCCCAAGAACTACACCTGCAATATTTGTCTTTGAAGGCCTAGATTTAAAAAAGTAAATACCTAGCACTAGCGTAAATAGAGGCACTAAAGAATTCAAAATTCCAACTAACGAACTATCTAATTGTGTTTGAGCCTTTGTAAATAAAAAAGCGGGAATGCCGTTCCCAAAAAATGCCATTACAACAATAGGGAAAATGTGTTTTTTACTAACTTTTTTGAATGCCTGAAATAAAAATGGAACTAAAGAAAGGAATGCAATAAACAAGCGCAAGGCAGCCACCTGAACATCACTAAAAACTAACAAACCCTTTTTCATCAAAATAAATGAACTTCCCCAAACAGTTGCAAGAAACAAAAGTATTAGATAATTTTTTAATGACTTTTTCATAGTATTTATATGGCAGCAAATATATGCTCAAACCAAATAGATTTTCAATTTTTTAAATGCTATTTTTGCTATCATGAATAATACACAAAAAAGAATAGTAACTTATTGGCTTTACCTTGGACTTTTTTTAGTTGGATTAATGATTATTATTGGTGGAATAACAAGATTGACTCATTCAGGCCTTTCAATGGTAGAATGGAAATTAATTGCAGGAACAATTCCTCCTTTAAACGAAACTCAATGGCAAGAAACATTTACTAAATATCAGCAGTTTCCTGAATATAAAAAGATAAATACTGGAATGAGTTTAAGCCAATTCAAAGCTATTTTTTTTGGGGAGTATTTACACAGGTTATTCGGCAGATTAATTGGACTTACCTTCATTATCCCCTTCTTTATTTTTTGGATAAAAAAATGGTTAAGTAGTACTCAAAAAAAACAATTAATCGTCCTACTTGGGCTTGGTGCTTTACAAGGTTTTTTAGGCTGGTTTATGGTGAAAAGTGGACTAGTTGATATTCCTGCTGTAAGTCATTATCGATTAGCAACACATTTATTGACAGCCTTTACTCTTATGTGCTATATATATTGGCTTACCCTAAGTTTTAATAACATAAAAAGACAGCCAAACCAAACAATAAACAAGCTCAGCAGTTGGCTGATTGGCGCATTAGTTATTCAGATCATTTACGGTGCTTTTGTAGCAGGCTTAAAAGCAGGCTATTTACTTCCTTTAGAAGGAGGTATCTTTAAAAGTATTTTTGGTTATTCCGTAAGAAGTGCAAGTGATTTTAGCTTACTTAACAATGGCTTTGATATTCAGGCTTTTCATAGGATTTTCGCTTGGGTAGTTTTTGCAATATCAATCATCATTTATAATAAATCTAAAAATACTAACTTAAAAACTACTGGAATGCTAGTATTTGGGCTAGTTATTACGCAAATTTCATTAGGGATTGTAACCTTGCTATTAAGTGTAGAAATTCACATAGCTACTACTCATCAATTTATTGCAATTCTGCTTTTACTGGCGGTGATTCGCCTTTCTTATCTTTCCAGTGAAAAGTTTCAATCAAATGCTTAATATCATATTTTAGAAAATTGTTGATTGGTAAGATAGAATCATTTATTTCTGTATTAAAGTAAAGAGCTCCTCTAAAAAAATGACTAACACTATCTGTTAGAAAAAACTGAATAGCTGTAGCTGACACACCATCATAATCATAAAGCACACCATACACTTTTAAAGAATCGTTAACATAAAATTGTTCAGTAATAGCATCAGCTATTATATTGTGTTTGTATGCTAATTTCTGTGATTGTTCAGCATGTTCATTCAAATTATTTTCTAATGCAAAATAGGAAAGATACAATACTCCATTTTGATTAGGGAAAACAATATCTATCAGGCAATCATCATTCTTCTTCTTTAACTTACTATATATTGGAAACTCAAAATCAAAGGGACAATTAATTGCTATTCTTTCATATTCTTTCTTAGGAAAATCAAGTTTAATTAGCGCTTTAGGCTTTGGCGTATAATCATTATTACAAGACAAAAGTAATACCAATAAAAAAAGCAATAATCTACTTTTCATCAATACTAACTTTTAAGCGTTTTATTCGCCTTACATCAGCCGATTCAACCAACAATGTGTAAGGAGCTATCCTGCAACTTTCTCCTATCTTTAATATCCTCCCTTCTAATTCAAGCACTAATCCTGCCAAAGAATCTGATTTACCTTTAATTTTCTCAAAATAATCCATTTCACCTTTTACTACTTTAAGAAAATCATTCAATGAAATTTTACCTTCAAAAATAAAATTATTATCATCTAATTTAGAATAAATGTTCTCTTCCTCATCAAATTCATCATTTATCTCCCCGACAATTTCTTCTAAAACATCTTCTAAAGTTACAATTCCTGAGGTTCCTCCATACTCATCAACTACAATAGCAATATGATTCTTTTTTAGCTGAAATTCTTTTAGTAAGTCATTAATCATTTTTGTTTCAGGAACATAATAAGGTGTCCTACATAATTTAAACCAATTAAAATCATCATTTTCGTCTAAGAAAGGAATCAAGTCCTTAATATATAGAATTCCTAATACCATATCAAACTGTTCTTTATATACAGGAATACGAGAAAAACCTGAAGAAATAATAAGCTGAAGCACCTCTTTGAATTTTGTTTTATGTTCAATTGCCAACACATCAACTCTTGATTTCATTACTTCTTTAACATCCGTGTTTCCAAACTCCACAATAGATCTTAATATTCTTCTTTCATCCTCTTTACTTTCGTGTTCAGTAATATCCAAAGCTTTAGTTATTTCTTCAAAAGAGACCTCCGTTTGACTTTGAGCCAAGCGCTTATCAATAAAATTAGTAGAGGACACCAGCAAATAACTAAATGGATAAAATATCTTTTGCAAAAACAATAATGGCTTTGCCATATTGAGCGAAAATTGTTTTGCATTCTGATTAGCATATACCTTTGGTGTAATTTCACCAAAAAGCACTAATAAAGAAGTAATAATTACTACTTGAAAAATTAATTCTAAAGACGATCCTTCAGGAAAAGTAAATACCAAAGAAGTAAGATGTGCAGAGAAAACTACAATAGCAACATTAATAAAATTATTAACGATTAAAATAGTTGCTAAAAGTTGATTTGGTTTCTTTAATAAATTGAGAATCTCACTACTTTCCTTTTCCTTTCCCAAGTCATCAAGTTCGCTAGCGCTTAAAGAAAAATAAGCAACTTCAGCACCTGAAATAAATGCAGAGCAAACAATTAACAATAACACAAAAAAGAAACTACTGAGTACTTCTACATTAAAAAAATGAAGCTCTACTTCACTAAAAATTGATAAAAATATCGGGACGGGAATGTCTTCCAAAATATAAATTATTTAATTAAAATGGTAAGTCATCTGATTTATCATCAGTAGTAACAGATTTAGAGGTTGATAGTGGAGAATCTCCTTGAGATTGCTTACCGCCAAGCATGTTCATATTATCAGCCAATATTTCAGTATTATATCTAGTATTTCCGTCTTTATCTTCCCATTTTCTTGTTTTGATTTTCCCTTCAATATAAACACTTGCTCCTTTCTTCAAGTACTTTTCAGCCACTTCAGCCAATCCTCTCCATAATACTATACTGTGCCATTCAGTTTGACTCACACGTTCACCTGCCTTATTCTTGTAATTTTCAGTTGTTGCTAAGGAAAAATTTGCTACAGCAACACCATTATCTAAATATCTTACCTCAGGATCTTTTCCTAAGTTACCTACTAATATAACTTTATTTACTCCTGCCATAATTACAATTTTTTAATATTAAAATGTTTAACAAATATATACAATTCTAACCTAACTCTATGGTCTCAAAATATTTTTCTGTTAATCGAGAAACAGGAAATTCCAATAAGCTATTTCTTGAAATAAGTTCATAATCATCCAACTCAACACTAGCTGCTTTTATTTGCCAAAACTGAGCATGAATTTTTTGATGCGAAAGAATATGAATAAACTCACTAGATACAGATATCACCTCACAAGTAGAATTTAAAAAAATTCGTGACCACTCATTAGATCTAATGACTTGTTTTTCTTCCGTTTTATTTAGAAATTCCAAAAAAGGGAATTCATATAGACCTGTCCAAATCCCTGATTTTCGTTTGCCTAGAAAAATATTATCTTCTTGTTCAATAAATAAATAATGTAGAAACCTATTTTTAACTTTAATCTTTTTTGATTTCACAGGTAATTCCGCAACTGAATTGGTAATGTAGGCAATACAAAAACTTTGCATAGGACAGCTTGAGCAATCAGGAGATTTCGGCTTACACTGCATAGCACCAAATTCCATAATTGCCTGATTATAAATGGCCACTTCTTCTTCAATGAGTAATTCTTGCGCTAACTGCTGAAATTTCTTTTTCCCAACAGGTGTATCAAAAGGAATACTTAAACCAAATACCCTGCTTAACACACGAATAACATTCCCATCAACAACTGCATAAGGCATATCAAATGCAAATGAAGTAATAGCTGCTGCTGTATATACGCCAACCCCCTTTAATTTTAATACTTGCTTATAATCATTTGGAAACTCTCCTCCAAAATTATTTACAATATCTTTAGCGGTAAAATGTAGATTTCTAGCTCTAGAATAATACCCCAAACCCTGCCACATTTTAAGCACCTTATCTTCAGAGGCATTAGCTAAATCCTCAATCGTTGGAAACGCCTTCAAAAAAGCCAAATAATATGGGGTTCCTTGCAAAACCCTTGTCTGTTGCAGAATGATTTCCGAGAGCCAAATATAATATGGATTGACAGTGTTACGCCAAGGCAAATCCCTTTTATTGTTTTGATACCAACTTACTAACTTACTTGAAAAATTCATAACTCTCTGAAAAATAAAACAATAAACTCAATAAAAAAGATAAACTCATAATTGCTATGCTATTTTTTTTAATATATTTGCAGGCTCAAAATTAGAGAAGAATTTAACAAATAATAGAATAAAAGATGACAAAAGCAGAACTTGTTAGTAAGATTTCAGAAAAAACCGGAGTAGAAAAGCTAACAACATTAGCAATTGTTGAATCAATGATGAATGAAATAAAAGATTCAATTTCAGCTAATGAAGCTGTATTTTTAAGAGGTTTTGGGACATTCAAACCTAAAAAAAGAGCTGAAAAAACAGGAAGAAACATCAAGAAGAATACAACTATCATCATCCCTGCACACCATATTCCAGCTTTTAAGCCAGCTAAAATATTTGTAGAGGAAGTAAAGAATAAAGTAAAATAAGCCTTAAAGAGCTAAAAAAATAAATTATGTCAGGAGCTAAGAAAAAGAAAAGATTAAAAATCGCTACTCACAAACGCAAAAAGCGTTCAAGAAAAAATAGACACAAAACTAAATAGATTTTAGTTTTACACTCGTTTCTTAAACAAAAAAGTCATGAATTACGATCTTATTATCGATTCAAGGCCTTCTAAATTAGTGATTGTCCTTTTACGTGATGGACTTATAATAGAACATTACAAACAAAAAAGAAATATTGATATACAACTAAATAGATTTTAGTTTTATACTAGTTTCTTAAACAAAAAAGTCATGAAATACGATCTCATTATCGATTCAAGATCTTCTGAAGTAGTGATTGCCCTTTTACGTGATGGACTTCTAATAGAACTTCATAAACAAAAGCACGATAACAATTTTTCAGTTGGAGATATTTACTTAGGAAAAGTCCGAAAGACAGTTCCTGGTTTAAATGCGTCATTCGTAAATATAGGATATGAAAAAGATGGCTTTTTACACTATCTGGATTTAGGACCTCAATTTAACTCTTTCAAAAACTTTACTAGAAAAGCGATTGACAAGAAATTAAATACTGCTTCCTTAAAAAACTTTAAGAAAGAAACCAACCTTGAAAAAAATGGAAAGATAAATGATGCTTTAAAAGGTGGTGATTTAATACTTACACAAATCTCTAAAGAACCAATATCCACTAAAGGTCCTAGGTTAACTGCCGAAATTTCGCTTGCTGGAAGATACATGGTTCTAATGCCTTTTTCTGACCGAGTTTCTATTTCCCAAAAGATTGATGATCCTGAAGAGAAAGCAAGATTAAAAAAATTAATCAGAAGTATAAAACCTCATGGGTTTGGAGTGATTATCCGTACTGTTGCTACTGGTAAAAAAGTAGCAGAACTTGATAGAGATTTAAAAAATCTGTATAAGAAATGGCAAATTATAAGTAAGAAACTAAAAGACGCACAACCTAACACTAAAATATTAGGAGAACTTAACAGATCGGAAGCAATACTTAGAGATTTACTAAGTTCAAAATTCAATAATATTCATGTAAACAGTACTGAAGTTCAGGAAGAGTTAAAAGAATATCTTTCTCGTATTTCACCAGAACAAGAAAAGATTGTTTTATTACACAAAAAAGAAACTCCAATCTTTCAGGAATTTAATGTTACCAAGCAGATAAAAGGTGCATTTGGAAAAAATGTAACTATGAAAAAAGGAGTTTATCTTGTAATAGAACACACAGAAGCACTTCATGTAATTGATGTAAATAGTGGTAAAAAAGTTGATTCAAATAAAGATCAAGAAGCAAATGCTTTAGCCGTAAATTTGGAAGCTGCAGAAGAAGTAGCAAGACAATTACGCCTTAGAGATATGGGAGGAATTATTGTTGTAGATTTCATTGATATGAAGAAAGAGAAGAATAGAAACCTCTTGACAGAAAGGATGAAGGAGGCAATGATTACTGATAAAGCAAAACATAATATTTTACCTCCTACTCGCTTTGGATTAGTACAAATAACAAGACAAAGAGTTCGTCCTGAAATGAATATTGATACTCAGGAAAATTGCCCAATGTGTTCAGGGAATGGAAAAATTGACTCTAGTTTATTACTAATTGAACAGATTGAAAATAAACTTCACAATCTAACTGAAATTCACAAAGGAAATATTCAAATTTCAACACACCCTTTTGTAGCAAGTTATATCAATAAGAAGAAAGGCTGGTTCTCTACATCAATAAGTAAGCAATGGGGCAACAAGTTTGGAAGAAAGATAAACATCACGCCTGATGAGCGCTTACACTTATTACAATATAGCGTAGTTAAATAATTTAGTTTTTCTCAGTTGATATAATTCGCTTATACCAAAATAATAAAGGAATAAGCGTTAGTAACATCAACCCAACACCAACAAAATACCCATATCTGATATTATCATCAGCATTAAAAAAAGGCAGAGTAAAAGCACCTATCATCAACATTCTTACCACAATATTTAAAGAACTAAAAACAGAACCAGCTCTACCTATAAGATTATTAGGCACATGATTAAAGAGATAAGTGGTTCTTAAAATCCTTACACCTGAATTAGCAATACCAAGGATCAAACTTCCTATAAAGAAAACCCAAATCACATTGTAAATTGCCATAGCGTAAAAAGCAAAAGAAACAATTATCAGTAGCAAAATAATTGAAGTCACAGTATTTAATTTCTTAAATACCCTCAATACTAATACCCCAGAAAGTATTGCTCCAATAGAATAATAAATTTCAGCAGAAGCATACACATTTCCATCCATTTTTAAAAACTGATGCACATAAGAGGGAAGCAAAACATGTACCTGAACCAAAGTAAAGGCGAAAAGCATATAAGAAAGAAATCCGAAAATAAAGATGATAGGATTTTCTTGCAAATACAAAGCGCCACCCTTCAAACGAGAAAATAAACCTCCTTTCTGCACTACATCTTTAGCAATAGATTTATATTTCATCATTAGGAAAATAAAAATTACAACAATATAAGTAATCGCATCCAAAAGAAAAATTTCATAGATTTTCCAAGCCTTAATATCAAAAGGAAGAACAAAACTAAATCCTGCAATTTCTAAAATATTATTTTGAGTTCCTGTAAGTAATAAAGCAGCAAAAGCACCGGCTAAAACTGAGGTAGTTTGTCCTTGCACTTCAATATAAGAATTTAATTTCCCATAATTCTTTGACTCTGTAATCTCCTGCCCAAAAGCATACAAATTAGGATAATGTACATTGTAATTAAAGATAGTAACTCCAAAAACTAGAATAACAAAAAAATCAGATAAATGAGTCATATGAAAACCATACACAGCTATACTTCCAATACTCAAACCACACACAACATTAATTATGATAAAAAGTTTTTTCCTAGAGTATCTATCAATTAAGGCACCCGCATACAAACCCCAAAACAAAGTAAGGAAAGTAATTATAATATAGGCAGAAGCAAAAACCTCAGGACGACTAACAACCTTAACAAAATACCAAGGAATAGCAACCATACTAATTCCCTGCGCTAAACCAGAAATAATATTTGCCAAGAATAAAAGAGTAATTGCCTGTTTGTTTTGCATGACTACAAAAGTAATATTTATAATCAGATTTGATATCTTTGGGCAATGCACAATAAAAGAGTTTATGACATTAATATTGCTATTGAGCGCATCAAAAATTATTGTACTTTACAAGACCGGTGTCAGTGGGATGTATTACAAAAACTAAGGGAATGGGGACTGCAACAAGCAACAATGGACCATATACTAGAAATACTGATTACCGATAAGTTTATTGATGAAGAACGGTTTTCTGTTTCCTTTTGTAGAGGGAAATTCAGGATAAAAAACTGGGGGAAACGCAAAATAGTTAATGAACTAAAACGAAAACAGATTTCAAGCATATGTATAAACACAGGACTAAAAGAAATTGATGAAAAGGAATATAACCTTGTACTTGTAAAATTATTTTATCAGAAGGAAAGTAGTATAAAAGACAAAAATCAATTTATCAGAAAAACAAAAATTGCAAACTTTTTGATACAAAGAGGATTTGAAAATAATTTGGTGTGGGATAAAATAAGAGAATTAAGCGATAAATAATTACTTTTGACCAATGGTTAGCCAAGAACAAATAAAAGCATTAAGTAAAAGAAAGGATGAACTTTATAAGTTTATTAATATTTCTGAGAAACAAAAAGAAGCAAATACTCTTACACTACAATCACAGGAAAATGATTTTTGGAACAACCCTAAAGAAGCACAAATAATACTTAAGAAACTAAGTATACTTAAGAGCTGGCTAAAATCATATAATGCAGTAGCAACTAATATTGAGGAACTTTCAGTTTTACTTGAACTTGAAGCCGGTGAAGATGAGCTTGAAACACAACTCCAAAAAACAAGATTAATAGTTGAAGAATTAGAGTTTAAAAATATGTTGAGTGCTGAAGAAGACAGTATGTCGGCAATTATAACAATAAATCCAGGCGCAGGGGGAACTGAAGGTCAAGATTGGGCGGAAATGCTAATGCGTATGTACTTAATGTGGGGAGAAAAAAATAAGTACAAAGTAAAAACTCTTGACTTACAGAAAGCCGAACCAGTAGGCATAAAATCAGTTACTATTGAAATAGATGGCAATTTTTCTTTTGGACACTTAAAAGGAGAAAATGGCGTGCATAGGTTAGTTAGAATTTCACCATTTGATTCTAATGCAAAGCGACACACCACTTTTGCATCAGTATTTGTTTATCCACTTGCTGATGATAGTATTGAGGTAATAATTGATCCATCAGAAGTAAGCTGGGATACTTTTAGAGCAAGTGGCGCTGGAGGACAAGGAGTTAATAAAACTGAATCAGCCGTTCGTTTAAAACATGAACCGTCAGGAATAACCATTGAAAATTCAGAATCTAGATCACAATTAGAAAATAAAGCAAAAGCAATACAACTGCTAAAATCTCAACTTTATGAGCTAGAGATAAGAAAAAAACAAGAAGAAAAGAGTAAATTGGAAGGGTCAAAAAAGAAGATTGAGTGGGGGTCTCAAATAAGAAGTTATGTTTTGCATCCTTACAAAATGGTAAAAGATTTACGTACTAGCTATGAATCTTCTAACCCTGAAAAAGTTTTAGATGGCGATTTGAATGCTTTTATAAAAGCATATTTAATGGAATTTGGCCAGAAATAATGAATATAAAAATATATCACAATCCAAAATGCACTAAAAGTAGACAAACACTTGCCCTTCTTAAGAAAGAAACTACTGATTTCAAAATAATTGAATACTTAAAAGATCCTTTAAGTTTTGATGAAATAAAAGAAATTATAGAAAAATTAGCTATTAAACCAATTGACTTAATCCGTAAAAATGAGGAAATCTGGAGAGATAATTATAAAGGAAAAGAAATTACTGATCTAGAAATCATCAAAGTAATGGAAGGAAACCCTAAATTAATTGAACGACCAATTGTGATAAATGAAAGAAAAGGCATTATAGGAAGACCACCTGAAAAGGTACTAAGCTTGTTTACTTAGGAAGGTATTTGGTCTTCTTCCAACTTCCCTTCTTTTGCCCAAACAAAAATAAAGTAAGGAATAACGCTAGCAAGGAAAATAATACACCAAAAAGCCATTAAGAAAACAAATACAAATATTAAAAAGCCTAGAAATTTCATAATCATTAATTTTGCAGCAAATTAACAATAACAAAAAAGAATATCAAAACATTTTAAGATGAAATATAGAATAGAAAAAGACACAATGGGAGAAGTAAAGGTTCCTTCTGACAAATACTGGGGAGCCCAAACAGAAAGAAGCAGAAACAACTTTAAAATTGGTGCTGCCGCAAGCATGCCTTTAGAAATAGTTTATGGTTTCGCTTACCTTAAAAAAGCAGCCGCTCATACCAATTGTGAATTAGGTGTTCTTTCTGAAGATAAAAAAGATTTAATTTCAATAGTATGTGACGAAATATTAGATGGAAAACATGACGATCAATTCCCTTTAGTAATTTGGCAAACAGGAAGCGGAACCCAAAGTAATATGAATTCCAATGAAGTAATTGCTAACCGTGCCCATGTAATCAATGGCGGAAATTTGGAAGATGCAGAAAAAACAATTCATCCAAATGATGATGTTAATAAATCACAAAGCTCAAACGATACTTTCCCAACAGGAATGCATATTGCAGCCTACAAAGTGATTATTGAAAATACAATCCCTGGAATAGAACAATTACGTGATACCTTAGAAGCAAAATCAATAGCTTTTAACAAAGTAGTTAAAATTGGGCGTACTCATTTAATGGATGCAACTCCACTTACTTTAGGGCAAGAATTCTCTGGCTATGTTTCACAATTAAATCATGGGCTAAGAGCATTGGATAATACTTTAGACCATTTATCAGAAATTGCTTTAGGTGGGACAGCCGTAGGAACAGGGATTAATACGCCTCCTGGATATTCTGATCTTGTAGCTCAATATATAGCTGATTTCACAGAATTACCCTTCGTAAGTGCTGAAAATAAATTTGAAGCTTTAGCCGCTCATGATGCAATAGTGGAGAGTCATGGTGCTTTAAAGCAATTAGCTGTTTCTATAAATAAAATAGCAAATGACATCAGAATGTTAGCGTCAGGACCAAGAAGTGGAATTGGCGAAATCATCATTCCATCTAAAGAACCTGGATCATCAATCATGCCAGGAAAAGTAAACCCTACTCAATGTGAAGCTATCACTATGATTTGCGCACAAGTAATGGGGAATGATGTAGCTATTACAATTGGAGGAATGCAAGGGCATTATGAATTAAATGTATTCAAACCTCTAATGGCAGCAAACTTTTTACAATCAGCTCGTTTAATTGGAGATTCTTGTGTTTCATTTGACGAAAATTGCGCTCAAGGCATAGAACCAAATTACGAAAATCTAAAAAATAATTTAAATAATTCTTTGATGTTAGTTACCGCATTAAACACAAAGATTGGTTATGAAAAATCAGCTAAGATTGCTAAAACTGCTCATCAAAATGGTACAACTTTAAAAGAAGAAAGCATTAATTTAGGCTACCTTACTTTTGAAGAATTTGACGAATGGGTACGTCCAGAAGATATGTGTGGAGGACTGTAATTTATATAATAGATATTTAACAAAAAAATCCGAGCAATTGATCGGCTTTTTTATTTTTTTCTTAAAATAAATTAACTTTCCTTACTTTTAATCTCAACAACAAATTGTTTTATTTGTTGTTCATCTTCTTTTTTACAAACAAGTAAAGTTCCCTCACTTTCAACAACGATATAATTATTTAAACCCTGTAACACTACTCGCTTGTCATTTGGCACATTTACAATGTTGTTTGAAGAATCATACAACATCACCTTATCTCCTATGACAGCATTCTTATTTTCATCCAATTCCAGATGAGTATACAAAGAACCCCAAGTGCCTAAGTCGCTCCACCCAAAGCTAGCAGGATAAACATATACCTTATCAGATTTTTCCATAATTCCATAATCAATAGAAATATTTTTACAACCAGGAAAAACTCTATCAATATATTCTTCTTCTTTTTCAGTATTATACAAGGGCTTACCTTCTTCAAAAACAGTATAAATATCATTTAGGTGCTTACGATAGGCCAAAGTGATTGACTTTGCACTCCAAACAAACATACCTGAATTCCAAAGGAAATCGCCACTGTCTAAAAAATTAAGAGCCAATTCCTTATTTGGTTTTTCTGTAAATGTTTTCACTTTTTTCAACTTTTTATGACTGACTAAAACTTGTTCAGTAAACTGAATATAGCCATAACCTGTATCTGGTCTGCTTGGTGTAATTCCTATTGTCAACAACACATCATTATCAGCACTTAGTTCCAAACAATCATTTACCACACGCACAAATTCGTCTTCCTTTGTAATGATGTGGTCAGAAGCTGCAATAATCATAATGGCATCAGGATTTTCGCTTTGAATTTTAAATGCTGCATAAGCTACACAAGGTGCAGTATTACGCATTGCTGGTTCGCATAAAATATTTTTTTCTACGACATCAGCTAATTGTTCCTGACATAAGGTTTTATAATTCTTATTAGTAACAATGAGAATATTTTCAGCAGGACATATTTTTTGTAAACGTCTAAACGTTTGCTGAATTAGTGTTTCTCCTGTCCCTAATATGTCCAAAAACTGTTTTGGTAAACTTACCTTGCTCATTGGCCAGAAACGGGAACCTATCCCTCCAGCCATAATTACTGCATAATTGTTTTTATTCATTTTTATATTTCTTATTTTCAATTATTTTATTATAAACTACAACCAAAAGAAATTCGTTTTATTGTATCCGACTAACTTCTGCTAGCGGATGAAATAAATAAACTCTATCTGTATCTTTCTCCTTACAACTAAATCTTTTTCTCAATTTCTTTCCCTTTTGAAATTCTTTACCATTACTAGTACTAAACTTATCACCTTCCAAAATATCAGTAATGGTTATTCCTTTTTGCTTATCATATTTTCTTAACACTGTTGAAAGTCTAACGTCTGTTAAAGTTGAAGCTTTAGGATTTAATAAATGTAAGCTCAATACTTTATTAATGTCTTCAGGAAAGAGATGAAGGAAATTTAATAACATAGCTTTGAACGTTGTTTTCCATTGCTCTCCATGAGGCAGTACTTTATTACTGTGTTTTGCATAAACAAAAGCATGAGCCAATTCATGGGTTAATGTAATCAGAAAAGAATAAGAATTTAAGTTATTATTCACACTAATAGATAGCTTACCATGCTGTACTTTAAAGTCTCCCAACTTTGTCTTCCTTGGTTTTGCAATTAGTAAATCAACTCCTAATTCATCTATCCAAGCCTGTAAAGTTATTCTGCTTTGAGAAGGAACAAATGAGTTGAAAGTATTCATTAACTTAATAATTGGTAGGCAATAAAGCTAGATAAATAAGCTAAAGCCCCCATATATAAAAATTGAATAACTGGCCATTTCCAGTGACCTGTTTCTCTATAAACAATTGCTACAGTTCCCATGCATTGCATAGCAAAAGCATAAAATAGCATTAAGGAAATCCCAACTGCTGGTGTAAAAAATGCTTCACCTGTTTCCTTATTTTTTACATTTTTCATTCGTTCCTGTATGGATTGAATATTTTCATCACCCACACTATAAATAGTAGACATAGTTCCAACAAATACCTCACGAGCAGCAAAAGAAGTAATTAATGATATACCTATCTTCCAATCAAAACCTAATGGCTTAATAGCTGGCTCAATTGTTTTCCCAATCATTCCAGCATAAGAAGCTTCTAGCTTTTCTGCTGCAATATGCATTTCACCATCTGCTTTTCCTGACCATTTTTCTTCTATTTTTTCAAATTTATCTCCTGGAGAAAAAGAGGAAAGCACCCAAAGCACTATAGAGATTGCAATGATTATTTTACCAGCATCAAACAAAAATACTTTTACCTTTTCAACAATAGTATACATTACCGTTTTCCAATCTGGTATTTTATATGATGGCATTTCCATAATATAATAAGAACGCTCACTTGAATTAATAATAAATTTCATCAAGAAAGCAATAGAGATAGCAGCCACAAAACCAATTAAATAAAATGCCATCAACACCAAACCTTGTAAATTAAATCCCATAAATTCCTCAACTGGGATAATCAGCCCAATAATCAAAGTGTAAACTGGGAGCCTTGCCGAGCAAGACATAAGAGGAGTTACCATTATTGTAATCAATCGTTCTTTCCATGAAGAAATAGTTCGTGCAGACATAATAGCAGGAATAGCACAACCAGCACCACTTAACAATGGAATAATTGATCTTCCGTTAAGACCAACACCTCTAAGTAATTTATCGGTAATAAAACTAACTCTAGCCATATATCCTGTATCTTCTAAAAAAGCAATAAAAGCAAACAAAAATGCTATCTGAGGGACAAAAATAAAAATACCACCAAGGCCTGCTAAAATACCATTTACAACTAAATCATTTAACAAACCTTCTGGCAATGAATTAGAAGTGAATGTTTGTAATTGAACAAAAAGCCCATCAATTAGATCCATAGGATATTCTGACCAAGCAAAAACAGCTTGAAAAATGGCAAATAAAATAGATAAAAAAACTACATATCCAAATACAGGGTGAATTAAAACATCATCAATACTTTTAGTCAATTGATACTTTCCCGTTGGCCTACCCTTTTTAACACACAAATACATTATCTTATCAATCTCCTTATAACGCTTTACTGTTTCTTTTGCTTGCACCCTTTCAGGGATAATATCATTAGCCTTACACAACTGATTTATGGCGCATCTATTTAGGACTTCACCGCTGATTTCTTGTTTACACAATGCTAAAAATGAAGCATAGTCATTCTCTTTACCTCTTATTTCATTTACCCTTTCAATTACTCCTTTAAAAAGTTTGCGAACTGATAAAAAAGGCTTAAGTGGTTTCTTATTAATGGCATCAATAATTGCTTCTCTTAAACTTTCAATTCCTTTTCTTTTTCTAGCATTGATGGCAACCACCTGAATACCTAACTCTTTACTAAGTAAATCTACATTAACAATTATTCCCTTTTTAGTTGCAATATCTACCATATTTAAGGCTAATACAACATTCATTTTTAGATCAATAACCTGAGTAAGTAAAAATATAGAACGTCTTAAGTTAGTTGCGTCAGCAATAATAACCGTTACATCAGGATAATCAACTTTCTCATCATTACATAGAATTTGTTGCGCAACCTTTTCATCCATTGACTTTGGAAACAAAGAATATGTTCCAGGCAAATCAATGATTTCAGCGTCTAATTCATTTGGGAATTTGGCTTTACCTACTTTCTTTTCTACAGTAATACCAGGATAATTTCCAACTTTTTGTTTTAAACCTGTTAAGGCATTAAACAAAGTTGTTTTACCTGAATTTGGGTTTCCTGCCAGAGCAATTTTAACCTGCTTTCTATTCATTTTCTAATAGTTTAATTGCAATTTTTTCAGCATCATCTTTTCTGATGCTAAGAATATAAGACGAAACTAAGATTGCAATAGGCCCTCCAAAAGGAGCTTTACGGATCAATTGAATTTTTTCACCAGGAGTGCAGCCCATTTCTAGTAATTTTTGTTCTAAGTCCGAATCAGAAATCATACACATCTCTCCTTTTATACCCACCTTCAAATCTGCTAATTTCTGCATGCGACAAATATAGTTATTTAGACTCAATCTAAAATAAATTAAAGCTAAATATTATTTCTTATAAATTTGAGTTGATGAGAAATTTGGACAAGTATTACAACCATTTTTTTTAGTAACACCACAAGCGGTAAAAAAGAATAATGCTAAAATCAAAAAAAGATGATATTTTTGTATTTTCATAATCATATGCAAATCTAAATAAATTACTTAATTTTAGCAAATATGACAAAACTACTTCACCACCTAGGGCTTTACTTCATTATGATGAATAAAGTCATAAGTAAACCAGAAAATTGGAGTATTTTCAGGAAACAGTTAGCGTTAGAAATGGAAAAAGTTGGACTTAACTCTGTAAGTCTGGTAATAATTCTTTCATTCTTTGTAGGTGCTGTAGTAAGCATACAAACTTCTATTAATATGAATAACCCTCTATTGCCTTCTTACTTGGTTGGTTTAGCAAGTAGAGATTCTTTAATTTTAGAATTTTCACCAACCATGATATCATTAATATTGGCAGGAAAAGTAGGATCAAGTATTGCTTCAGAATTAGGAAGTATGCGAGTTACTGAGCAAATTGATGCACTTGAAATAATGGGAATTAATTCAGCCTCATTTCTAATCTTACCAAAAGTTATTGCAGCGATTTTCTTTTTCCCGTTCCTTATAATTATAAGTATGGGGGTAGGTATGATTGGTGCTTGGGTAGGAGGACTTTCTGCTGATATAACGTCAGCTGATTTTATGTACGGACTAAAATATGAATTTACTCCTTTCTACGTTAATTATGCAATTATAAAAACTATATTTTTTGCATTTATAATATCAACTGTTTCGGCATATTTTGGCTACCACACTAAGGGTGGAGCAATAGCTGTTGGAAGAGCAAGTACTAACGCAGTTGTAACCAGTAGTATCCTAATATTATTATTCAATTATATATTAACTGATATTATTTTATCATGATAGAAATAAAAAATATTGAAAAAAATTTTGGAAACAATCATGTATTGAAAAATGTATCATTCCTTTTTGAAAGAGGTAAAACAAACCTAATAATTGGAGAGAGTGGTTCAGGAAAAACAACGCTAATAAAAGTACTAATCGGATTACACAAAATAGATAGTGGAATCGTACTTTTTGATGGAGTAGATTTTAACGCAATAAAAACAAAAGAACAAAGACTACTAAGGCAAGAAATTGGTATGCTTTTTCAAGGAGGAGCTCTTTACGATTACATGAGTGTAGAAGAAAATATTATGTTTCCGCTTAATATGTTTACAGAAAAAACAGAAATAGAAAAATTAGAGCGCGTAAACTTCTGTCTTAAAAGAGTAAAATTAGAAGGAAAAAATGGATTAATGCCTTCTGAACTAAGCGGAGGCATGACAAAAAGAGTTGCTATTGCTAGAGCAATAGTAATGCAACCTAAATACTTACTGTGTGACGAACCAAATTCAGGTCTTGATCCAAAAACAGCTATAATTATTGACAAATTGATACAAGAAATTACCAAAGAATATAATATCACGACTATTCTAAACACTCATGACATGAACTCAGTAATGGAAATTGGCGAAAACATTACCTTTCTAAATAAAGGAGAAATATGGTGGGAGGGGAATAAAGATGAGCTTTTAAATTCCAATAATAAAGAATTGAATGAATTTGTTTTTGCTTCAGCACTTTTTAAACGATTAAAAAAAGGGAAATGAAGAATGTAAGGGCTAAAAAACACTTAGGACAGCATTTCTTAAATGATGAGCAAATAGCTTTTGATATCACTAATTTGTTAAGTGAGGGAACAAAAAATGTAGTAGAAATAGGTCCTGGAATGGGAGTACTTACTCAGTTTTTGGTGAAAAAATACTTTACTACTGAAGTTGTAGAAATTGATACAGAAAGTGTTTTCTATCTCCGACTAAATTACCCTAAACTAAGTGTATATGAAGGTGATTTTTTGCAACTTAAATTAAAAGAAAAATACCCTTATTCGTTTTCTTTGATTGGAAATTTTCCTTATAACATTTCTTCACAAATACTATTTAAAGCTTTTGAAAATAGAGATCAAATCCCAGAAGTAATTGGAATGTTTCAAAAGGAAGTAGCCGAAAGAATTGTTTGTAAAAAAGGAAAAAAAAGAGGAATTCTATCTGTATTCATACAAGCCTTTTATGATATTGAATATTGTTTCACAGTAAATGAAGATGTATTTACTCCTCCACCAAAAGTAAAGTCAGGAGTTATAAAATTAGTTAGAAATAACAGAAAAGAGCTCACTGTTGACGAACAGAAATTTAAACGAGTGGTAAAAACAGGTTATAACCAAAGAAGAAAAACTTTAAGGAACGCATTAAAACCTTTTACATTAATAAATGAAAGTGAAATAGAACATTTACTTACTTTACGAGCTGAACAATTATCCGTTGATGATTTCATAAAACTAACCAATCATGTCGGATAGAATAGAAATAAATAGCGCCTATATTGAGCAAATAGCTAGCTTGATTGAAGCAAATAATTCTGCTGAATTAAGCTTAATTATTGCTGATTTACACATTGCTGATATTGCAGAAATTATTGACGACTTATCAATAGATAATGCCCATTTTTTATTCGACCTAATTGAAGAAGAAAAATCAGCCACTGTACTAGTTGAACTTGAAGATGATACACTTGAAGAAATTTTATCTGATTTAACAGCAAAGGAGATTGCTGAAGAAGTAATTGACAACTTAGAATCAGATGATGCTGCAGATGTAATTGGGAAATTATCTCAAGATAAAAAAGAAGAAGTCCTTGCCTTGATTGAGGATATTGAACGTGCCAGTAATATTAATGATTTATTAACTTATCCTGAAGACACTGCTGGAGGGTTAATGGCCAAAGAATTGATTAAGGTAAATGAAAACTGGACTACTATACAATGCCTTAAAGAAATGCGTAAACAGGCTGAGGACTTGAAGGAAGTTTACACGATATATGTTGTTGATGATAACGATAAATTACTCGGAATTTTATCATTAAGAAAACTATTACTAATTGAAAGAGCTACAGCAATAAAAGATATTATTTTCACAGAAATTATATCTGTAAAAGCAACTGAAGATGATAAGCATGTTGCTAATATAATGAATAAATATGACCTTATTGCCTTACCCGTAGTGGATGATCTAAACCGATTAATCGGTAGAATTACTATTGATGATGTAATGGATGTAGCAAAAGATGAAGCCGAAAAAGATTATCAAATGGCATCCGGTATTTCGGAAGATGTAGAGAGTAGCGATACGGCTTGGGAGCTCACAAGAGCACGATTACCATGGCTACTTATTGGGATGATTGGAGGATTATTAGGAGCAAAAGTTATTGGGATTTTTGACTTAAGTGGCGATAATTTTGAATTAGCTTTTTTCATTCCACTCATTGCAGCAATGGGAGGAAATGTTGGCGTTCAATCAGCTGCAATAGTAGTGCAAGGTTTAGCAAATGATTCCTTAAAAATGGAAAATATATTCCAAAAATTAATAAAAGAATTAGGTGTTGGACTCCTAAATGGAATTATCTGCTCAATCATTATTCTTGGTGCTGCCTTTAGCTTAGGATATAGCTTGGCATTGAGCCTTACGTTAAGCATCTCATTATTTGCAGTTATTGTTTTTGCAGCTGTTTTTGGAACATTTATACCCTTAACTTTAGAAAAATACAATATTGACCCAGCCTTAGCAACCGGTCCTTTTATCACAACAGTTAATGATGTTTTGGGTTTATTCATCTATTTTATGATTGGACAAGCCATCCTATAATATGAAGATTCTTTTTATTGATACTGTCCATCCTTTACTAAAACAAGAATTAGAAAAAGAAAATCATATTTGCGATTCAGCTTACAATAAAAGCAAAACTGAAATTCAGCAAATTATCAGTAATTATCAAGGGATAATCATCAGAAGTAGATTCAAAATTGACAAGCAATTTATTGATTGTGGTAGCAACTTAAAATTCATAGCCCGAGCTGGTAGTGGGTTAGAAAATATTGATGTAGAATATGCTGAAAATAAAAACATCCATTGTTATAATGCAGCTGAAGGCAATCGACAAGCAGTAGCCGAACACGCATTAGGCATGTTACTTTCCTTATTTAATAATTTAAATAATGCTGACCTAGAAGTTAGAGAAGGAAAATGGGAGCGAGAAAGAAATAGAGGCATAGAACTTGCTGGAAAAACAGTTGGAATAATTGGTTATGGAAATAATGGATCAGCCTTTGCAGAAGTACTAAAAGGCTTTAATGTGAAAATATTGGCCTACGACAAATACCTAACCAATTACCCTCAAAAAAGCAGCATGGAAACCATAAATAAAGAAGCAGATATTATAAGTTTACATGTACCACTAACAGATGAAACTACATATTTGGTTGATGATAATTTTATAAAAAGGTTTGTAAAAAACTCTAAGGACAAAACTTATTGATTTCGCTTCATTAATTGAGCTTGAATTGGATTTTTCAGAAGAAGATGTTGAATTTGCAGACAGAAAGCAATTTGAAAATCTATTAGATGCTTTAAAGCAAGAATTAAAAAAACTAGTTCAATCTTTCAAACTAGGAAATGTGATTAAGAATGGTATTCCAGTTGCTATTTTAGGAGCTCCTAATGTGGGGAAGTCCACACTACTTAACACACTCTTAAATGAAGAAAAAGCAATAGTGTCCGACATTGCAGGAACTACACGTGATGCTATTGAAGACAACTTAAATATTAAAGGTTTTACTTTTCGTTTTATTGACACGGCAGGAATAAGAGAAACATCTGATGCTATTGAAAGTTTAGGAATTAAAAAATCATTAGAAAAAGCTAAACTTGCTAATATTGTGTTATTTATAATTGATGCTGATGCCCAGCTTAGCAATCAATTATTGGAATTAGAAAAAATAAAAGAAAGTACTAAGGAAAATTTATTGCTTGTTATTAATAAAATTGACTTGAATCCTGAAATTAAAAAAGATTTTAAAAATGCTCTTTTTATCTCAGCAAAGAATGACCAAGGAATTCAAACGTTAAAAGAAAGATTATTAACTTTTGTAAATACTGCACAGCTATCCAATAATGATACGATTGTAACTAACCTTAGGCATTATGAGGAATTGCAACTTACGCTTAATGAAATTAATGCAATTACTGAAGGTTTGAACTCTGGGTTAACTGGCGATTTTTTAGCAATAAACATTCGTCAAGCACTCTTTCATTTGGGTAGCATAACGGGTGAAGTTACTACTGACATCTTGCTTGGTAATATTTTTGGAAAATTCTGTATCGGAAAATAATAGGCAATACACTAAAAACCTATAATTATATTATTAATCTCACTTTAGCTGTTAATGTTACAATGATAAGCAAACAATTAAAATACTAATGACTTAATTTTTGTATAATTGCCTATAAGCAGTTGTTGTGCCTAAAACAAAACAAGTGCCAAAAAGAATAAATAATTATAACACTACAATTTAAAAGAATAAAAATGAATGGAAAACAAGCCTTACACAAATTAATAGAAGGAAATAGTCGTTTTGTAGAAGATAAATTAGACGGAAAACTAACAAACTCAAAAAGAAGGAATGAGTTAACTACAGGACAAAATCCGTTTGCAATAGTACTAAGTTGTGCAGACAGTCGTGTTGTGCCAGAATTTGTTTTTGATTCAGGTCTTGGGGATATTTTTGTAATCCGTGTTGCAGGAAATATTGCCAATCTAGAAAGTTTGGCTAGTATTGAATATGCTGTTTCACATTTAGGAACAAAACTAATTGTGGTTTTAGGACATCAAAATTGTGGTGCTGTATCGGCTGCAATTGCTGGAGGAGATAATGGTCATAATTTAAATATATTACTTGCTCAAATTAATCCTGCAATTGAAAAAGCTGGCAAAAATGCAACAGTAAATAATGTGGTTCGCAAAAATGCAGAGTTGGTAGCCAATGATTTAAAAGTTCGCTCTAATATAATTACTGATGCTGTAAATAATTCAGAATTAGAAATAGTACCTGCCTATTATAATTTAAATAGTGGCAAAGTAGATATTTTATAGATCAAACTAATATCAGTTTATAGTTATCATTAATTGCACCATCGTTACAGATTTTGAATTAATATCTTTTAGCCTTGGGATAATTTTGGAATATCAAGAAAGTCCAGTTGCAAGACTAATTTCAGCAATTTTATGTAGATCAATAAACGATACAGAGACTGAAAAACAAGAAAAAGTTATTTAAAAAAAGAATAAATAAAGCGTTAATATTTAGCATTCTGATTACAATAGTTTTTAGATTTGCAAAATGAATATTATAGATGGAAAATTTAAAACTGTTTTAACTTATGGTACTTTTGACTTGTTACATTATGGTCATTTAGAGATATTAAAAAGAGCAAGTCTTCTAGGAAATAAACTAATTGTTGGGCTTTCAACTGATAAGTTTAATGAAATAAAAGGAAAGACTTGTGTTATGCCATATCAAAAAAGAAAGGAGTTACTTGAGTCGCTAGATTATGTTGGCAAGGTGATTCCTGAAAATAATTGGGGTCAGAAAGTAACTGATATTCAAGGTAATAATATTGACATTTTTGTAATGGGGGATGATTGGGAAGGGAAATTTGATGAGTTAAAAGTTTTTTGTGAAGTTATATACTTACCTAGAACTAAAGGAATATCTTCCTCTAAATTAAGATCTATTTTAGATGATTAATTATTAATATTTTGCAAATAAATTCATTCTTATCAGATTTAGTAAAGAGGTTTGAAGGTTAGAAAAATTAGTTTATATTGAATTGAAAGATTGAAAATAGCATGGAAAACTATATAGTTGGAATATCAAATTCTAAAAGTATTAAGTACTTACCTAAGTTAGTAAGTCTTTTAATATTTCCTATTTATTGCTTATTACATCTTATGCCAAGAAATAAGAGAAATTGGATTTTTGGATCGGGAGTTGGGATGAGCTTTAGTGACAATGCTAAATATCTATTTTTATATTGTTCATCAATAAAAGAAATTAATTCATATTGGATAACAAAGAATAAGGCTTTGGCAGAAGGCTTACGCAATGATGGACTTAAGGCCTATTATAAATATAGTATAATGGGAATATGGTTAAGTATTTCCTCCAAAGTATATATATACGACTCCAGAACTAGTTGCATTAACCATTGGACTTCTGGGGGAGCTTTTAAGGTAAGTTTATGGCACGGATCTCCTTTAAAAACTATTGATAGAGATATAACAGTTAAGAATAATGCCTTTTACTTAGGTAATCATACCTGGGGGCTAAAACGTTATTTTGTACGAATGATAATGCCGGAATGGTTTGTGGTAGCAGATTTGATGTTTGCTACATCCGAAAAAGTAAAAGGATATTTCAATTCTGCTTTTGGTTGTGAAAAAATTGAAGTTACAGGTTACCCTAGAAATGATATTATTTCTAACCCTACTTTGTATGCTAAGCATTTGGCATCTGAACATAACATTATTGAATCTTTAACTACTAAGAAGACAATTTTATACGCACCTACTTTCCGTGATACAAATCGTTTTGACAGAAAAACTCCTATTGAGTGGGCACGATTGAATGATTTATTAAAAAAGAATGACACTACTTTTCTTATTAAATTACACAGACATGATTATTCTATGGCAATGAAAGAGAAATGTAGTCATATTAGAGTATTAGATAATGAAAGTGACATTTATCCGTTATTTTCAAAAGTTGATTTGTTAATCACGGATTATTCGTCTATTTTCTTTGATTTCTTATTAACGGATAAACCCGTATTGTTTTATCCTTATGATAAAGATGATTATTTAACCAAGGATCGTTCAATGTATGATAAGTACGATAGCGTAACCCCAGGCAATAAGGCTTATGATTTCAAAGGATTTTATGAAAAATTAGAATTGTTTTTTAAAGAACCTAACGCTTTAAAGGAAAGTGTATTGGATTATAACGTAATTAAAAAAATGTATAATAAATATGATGACAGTGATGCTTCAAAGCGTACTTATCAATTTATTACTTCAAGTTTATAAGAAAGATTGAAATTTTATCTATTCTACTTGCCTCAAATCGCAAGGAGGACAATGGGAAATGTATTTATAGACCTAGATTATTTCACAGAAGACATGTTAGATAAATCCTACTTAAGATGGCTTTACACTGCTATGACAAGAGCAAGTAAGAACTTTACCTTATTAATTTAAGAGGAGTTTTTTAAATAGAGAAAGCCGAGCAAATACTCGGTTTTTCTATTATCTTTATCCTTTATATGCTGATACAATTCTTCTGATAAATAGTAGGATTTATCTACATACTTACCCTCTTTATAATAAATATAAAAAGGAAA
>UPTG01000821.1_pt1 | contig 24607 bp, 36 predicted proteins | sample 2160121 | NCBI WGS metagenome assembly UPTG01 (sample SAMN06266255, study PRJEB28933) | marine metagenome | isolation source: Columbia River Estuary | place: USA:Columbia River Estuary, USA | collected 2014-07-27
CGCTGACCGGATCTGTTTCGGACATCTGAAAGGCTACGAGAGAACTAACGGTGCATATTTGACAACTGCTGGCATTACCGGCCAAGTGCGGGGTCAGCAGACGGTTAGCATGAAAGGCGAGATTGTGCGGCCTGACTTGGCGTTGATCGACGACCCGCAGACCAAAGAATCAGCCAGCAGTGAAACCCAGTGCAAAGCACGGCACGAAACGATGATGGGCGATATTCTAGGGCTTGCCGGTCCATCACGGGAAATCTCAGCTATCACAACCTGCACGGTGATTTATAAAGGTGATCTAGCTGACCGGCTGCTTGATCGTCAGCTTTCACCCAACTGGCAGGGTGACAAAATGCAGATGGTGACACGCTGGCCGGACAACTCAAAGCTATGGGACCAGTACGCCAGCATCCAAAGCCAAGACTACATCGACGGCGGCGACGGCTCAAAAGCCACGACATTCTACGAGCAACACCAGGCAGAGATGGACAAGGGCGGGCGGGTATCTTGGCCGGCACGCAAAGGAAACGCACTGTCTGCGATTCAACACGCCTACGATCTGAAGATTCGTGATGAGTCAGCGTTTCAGGCTGAGTACCAGAACGACCCGTTAAACGACAACGACCAAATAGCGTTTGATCTGGTGGCCGAGCACATCAGCAGACGCACTATCCCAGTGAATCGCAACGAAATACCAGCAGAAGCCGAGACAGTTACAGCCTTTGTGGACGTTCAAAAGGAGCTCTTGTTCTTTTCGTTGATGGCTTGGACGCCAAGCGGGCGTGGCACCGTCATTGATTACGGCACCTGGCCGGATCAGGAAACCGCATACTTCACGAAAAGCAAACTACGCCGGCCGATGTCGAGCCTGCCGAGCTCAGTTGATCAGAACACTGACACTTATCACGCACTGGAATCTCTGGCGTCTGATCTGTTTGGCCGGCACTTGTACCGAGCGGATGGTGCAACGCTGGGTTTGCAGATGATGGCCGTTGATGCTGGTTACAGCGAATCAGCCGCAGCTGTGCGCAGATACTGCTCTGAAAGCCAGTTTAAAGGCATGATCCATCCTTCAATCGGTAAGTACATCGGGGCCAATCAGCTACCGTGGCAGCAATTCACGCAGGGAAAGCGGGACCAGCTCGGCACTCACTGCCGACTACAGCCACCAAAAACACGTTCTTTTGGTGTTCGTGAGCTGCTAATTGATACGAACTGGTGGAAGACTTGGGCCGCCGAGCGACTAATTGCCCCGATTGGTTCGGATAGGTCAATCAACCTATTCGACGCCGAACCGCATCAGCACCGGATGTTTGCCGAGCACTGCACGGCCGAAGATCCCACAATCGTAATTGGGAAGACGGGCAACCAAGTTATTGAATGGAAGCAGAACGCCGGCAAACCGAATAACGATTACTGGGATTGTCTAGTTGGGAATTGCTGCTTGGCCGGCTTGCTTGGCGTTACCGTCATGCCCGAAGCGAGGAAGCAGCAGAAGAAGCGCAAACCCAATAGCAGGGGAAAAGCCAAGTTGCTGGGGCGTGCTAAACGCCAATAGTGTAAAACTGTCCACGATTTGATAGGATATGTGTCATGGATTGCGAACCAAAGAAAACCGAGCTCGAAAAGTTAGCGGAACAGCCCAAATCTGTTACCGGTGATCAGGGTGCATGGGTCAACCATTCACTGAAAGAGCAGATCGAACTGGACCGTTACGAGGCCAGCAAAAAGGTCAGAGGGTACCCAGCAATCTATAAAGGCCGCTTCCAGCCGCCAAGCGCAAGGGGCAACTGATGGGCAAGCCAATCAAAGCAAGCTACGACGCTGGCGGATACGACCAGGACAACGCAAACCACTGGTCATTTGCGAATGGTGCATCTGCTGACGCTAGTGGCTCACCACTAGTCCGGCAGAACATTCGGAACCGAGCACGCTACGAAGTGCTCGAGAATAACAGCTACGGGCGGGGCATTCTCGAGACTCTGAGCCAAGACACCATAGGCACAGGGCCGAGACTGCAACTTCACCTGCCAGAACCCCAAGCCGCAGGGATCGAGCGGGAATGGGGTTATTGGTCGCAGGCTTGCCGGCTTTCGGACAAACTGCGGACGATGGTCACGGCCAAGACAGTAGACGGCGAAGCAATTGCCAAGATCGTCACCAATCCGCCAATTCCAGCAGATGTCAAATTAGATATTCAACTGGTAGAGGCTGACCGGTTGACTGCACCTGGCGGGGTTTGGGATACGCCAGACTACATTGATGGCATTCATTTGGATGAATACGGTAATCCTCGAGCCTATGACATTTTGCGAGTACATCCCGGCTCACCTGATGCAACCAACCTGCTGCAATTCAACACGTTCAGACGTGACCAGGTCATTCACTTCTACCGACAAGACAGACCAGAGCAGCACCGGGGTATCTCGGAAGTTGTGACAGCTTTGCCGCTGTTTGCGTTTATGCGACGGTTCACGCTGGCAACCGTTGCAGCAGCGGAAACCGCAGCTAACCATGCAATGGTTTTGCAAACTGACGCACCGGCCTCGGCTGTGGACGAGGAACTAGCGTGGGAAACCGTAGAGCTGCGACGGAACGCAGCAACGGTTCTGCCAAATGAATACAAGCTCGGGCAGGTATCCGCAGAGCATCCAGCAACGACCTACCAGATGTTTAAACGTGAGATCCTGAACGAAGTCAGCCGGTGCGTCTGTATGCCGTACAACGTCGCTGCTGCGGACTCGTCAGGATACAACTACGCATCTGGCCGGCTCGATCATCAAGTATATGATCGGGCGTTACGAGTAAATCAAAGCCGCATTGAGCAGCACGTCCTAGACCGACTGCTCGGTGATTGGCTACTCGAGTCGGCACTGCTTGGCATGTTGCCGGCTGCTATGGCTTCTGACGTACTTGATGCAGCGGCACGTTTTGGCACTGGTGGCGTTGCAATGCGAATCCCGCATAGTTGGGAATGGGACAAACGCCCCCATGTTGACCCAGGCAAAGAAGCCACAGCACAGCGAACCCGCTTACAATCCGGCACAACCAGCCGAGCTCATGAGATGAAAGAATCAGGGCTCAACATGGACGAGATTGACGCACAGGCAGCGGCGTCATTTGGTTACGTTGGCGAGGACGGACTGCCGGACGTTGAGAGTTACCGGAAGGTGCTTGGAGCGTCGCTGTTCAGCAATGGCAACGCAGTTGTTGCGGAAGAACAAGACACAGAAGAAACAGAGGCAGACAATGACGGGCAGAGCGAAACGGAACAAACGGAACCAACAGACGATCAGGTTTAACGCTGGGCCGCTCGAGATTAAAGCGGCTGATGGTGAAAACGGATCGCCAGAGTTTACAATGCAAGCATACGGCGGGGGCCGTTTGCACCTAGGGAACTTCCCACATCCGGCGGTGATAGCTGCCGAAGGTGTAGAGGTTCATGGCGGAGCGGACACAATACCAATTCTGCGGGATCACGACGGCAAGCGGCCGGTTGGCCACGGCAAGCCAATTGTTGCCAGTGATTCATTGCAGGTAGAAGGAACAATAAGTCAAACGTCGGACGATGCAAAGCAGATCATTGAGGCCAGCCGGAACGGCTACCCGTGGCAAGCAAGCATCGGCGGGCGAATGACAGAAAAGCCAACCTTTGTAAAGGCTGGCAAATCAGTAACAGTAAACGGCAGAAGGCAATCTGGTCCTGTCTATGTCGTTAATGCGTTTATGTGGACCGAAACAAGCGTTGTGAGTGTGGGAGCTGACGCAGACCGTGCCACGACCTCAATCGCAGCAACTTCAGACCCAAAGGGTTTAGATATGGACTTTCAGGAATGGCTCGAAGCCCAGGGTTTCGAGGATGTCAGCGACACACAGCGCCAGACATTGCGAGCAGCATACGACGCAGAGCACAAGAGCGACGACGCTATCGAGCTAGATAAGCTCAAAGCATCTAACGCACTTGATGAAATGCGTGCCGAGGCTGTCACCGTCAGCAAAGAGCTGAAGAAGATCAGCCGAATCTCTGCACAGTACGGGGATCGTTGCGACGATTCTTTGATTGACAGCCTTGAAGCCAAGGCACTTACCGGCAAAATCTCAGCCGAGACTTTTGAGCTGGAACTGCTAAAGGCTTCCCGCCCTTTGCCGAATGGGTCTGGCACCGCTCCAACCTACGCCGGTGCGGATTGCAACGCCATCACTGCGGCTCTGTGCAATAGCATCGGGATGGACGAGGAAAGCGTCAGCAACTCGCTCAAAGCAGAAGTGGGCGTGAAAGCGGCCGAGAAAGCAATGAACGACGCTGCAACCCTTCGAGGTTTCAACGTCCACAAGCTGATTCATACTGTGCTTCACGCACACGGCCGGAGCGTTTCGCCTGGTCAGGGTATTGATGACAGCGTTTTGGCGTCTGCACTTGAGTGCGGTTCAAACATTCGAGCATCGGCCGGATTCAGCACCGTCAGCCTTCCCGGCATTCTCAGCCGTGTTGCTAATAAGGCAATGCTTCAGAGCTACAACGATGGAATGGGCGTTGCCCGTGAATTCTGTGCAGAAACCGACACAACTGACTTTAAGCAGTTTGACCGGTACCGCATGACAGAAGCGGGTGACTTTGAAGAGCTGGGAGCAACTGGCGAAATCAAAAGCAGCACGCTAACCGAAGAGACTCTGAGCAATCAGGTCAAAACTTACGGTCGTATGTTTGGGATTACCCGTCAGATGCTCATCAATGATGACCTTGGCGCAATGCTTGCCATTCCTAGCCTGTTGGGCAAGATGGCGGCCAGAACATTGGAGAAGTCGGTGATTAGCCTGCTTGCCAATGCTTCCACTGGTGCAGCGTCAACTAACTTTTTCTTCAGCACATCAAGTGCAAAGAAAAAGGCCAACTATGCAGCCGGTGCGGCTACAGCGTTGGACATTGATGCACTCGGAACGGCTTACAAGCTGTTTTTGGATCAAGTTGATAGCCAAGGCAACCCAATCATGGTTGAGCCTAGTCTTCTTCTTGTGACCAACAAGAACGCAGTAAACGCTCGCAAGCTGTTCAACGATGCAGCGTACAGGTTCACCAACGCCGACACCAAGGAAACGACAGAAAACCAGTGGCTAGGAATGTTCCGCCCATTGGTCAGCCCTTTCCTGAGTCAGTTGGCAACCACCGAGGACGAGTATTACTTGCTCCCAACCCCAAGCGATACAGCAGTGATCAACATTGCTTACCTCCGTGGGCAACGGTCGCCTGTAATCTCGCAGTCTGACGTAGACTTCAACCAGCTTGGCGTTCAGATGCGTGGCGTGTTTGACTTTGGTGTTGCGCTTTGGGATCAAAGGTTGGCCGTCAAAATGGCCGGTCAGTGATCGTTTTTTACCCTTTCAATTGATCCCTACGAGGACTAAATAAAATGGCTAATCAGTTTAAACAACATGGCGTTTTCGCCGATTACACGCCGGGAGCGGCAGTGACAGCTGGCGACATCGTCAACGGTGTTGGCATTGGTGTTGGTGTTGCTGACAACGACATTGCAGCCAACGAGCTTGGCGCAGTGCGTGTTGCTGGCGTTTACTTGATCGAGAACCCAGACGATACCGCATTCGCACAGGGTGCAACTGTCGGATGGGATGCTACCGCCAAGAAAGCTGTTGTCGGCGGTGCTGGTGACTACGACATCGGCAAGGCTTACGCAGTCTATGTTGCAGGCGTTTTGTCGGTCGAAGTTGCCATCAACGGCGCAGTCGGCTGATGAACCTGCTAGCGAAAGCGGCAGGGTATTTACAAAGCCGCATGATTGAAAGTGCATCCGAATCCGTGCGGTATATCCGTGCGGGGGTGGTGTACGACATGCGTGCGGTAGTTGGGCAGCTTGTCACTGATCAGACAGACGTTAATGGTTTTGTACTCCGAACCGTTACACGGGATTTCACAATCTCGCAGTCAGCGTTTACCTGGTCAGATGACAACAAGCCCAAGCGAAATGATGAAATCTGGCAGCTTGTAGACGGCTATTGGCATGTCTTCACTGTCAACGGTGACAGTTTCGCAACAGCACACTACGAAGAGAGCGACGCCTATGGCGTGGCTTTTAGGATACATACGAGGAAGGATCGGGAAGTTGCCGCTTGACGCAAAACTTGGACGAGAGTTAGCAACACGAATTAATGCAGCCTACACGGGTCGCATTAAGAGCGTTGTGTTTACTTATGATCCGTTTGCAGAGTCTGACAAAATTGACGGCTCACCACTGGCGGCAATCAGCCCGTACAACCTCGAGCACGTTCGGGAGTCCCGGGGGGACTGGCGGCGTGATGTTCGGTTACTGATCACAATGATTGTGAAGCAGGCACCAAACCAAGATGCCGGTTTTTTTGATGTGTACCTAGATAGCTGGGATGACTTAATTGAAGTCGTCAAAGCAGATGCGTGGGTAGACGCTATGGAAATCAGCGGACGTTACGAACTTGACCAATCACAAACACAGGCCAGGCTGATCTGTCAGGCCATAATCGACCTAAATTTTGCATAGGTAATACAATGGCACTTAAAAGCGGATTGCAGCTTTACACGTACAACTTGGCCGGCACCATTGCGACGCCTACGACGTACAACCTTTTTAATTACGTTCGTGATGAGTCGGTTGATATGGACCGCACAGAAGTGGACGCCAGTAGCCGAGCGTCAGTCACGTTTCGCCAGTTTGTGCCAGGTCTGAGCAACGGAAACGTTGAAACGCAAATCATGCACTTGCCAGGTGACACAATCTTCGACGCTATTCAGTCAGCGTTCTTCAACAACACTACGCTGCTGATGGCGTTTGTTGATGGGCCGCTTCAATCAGGCGATGAGCGGCACGGAGAAACCGGCACCATCAGCGTTTCTGGTTTGTGGGGTGCATTCTATGTGACCAACTTCACAGAGCAGCGAGCACTAGAAGACGCACAGGTTCACGACATTCGGTTTAGCCCGACGCTCGAGCCAGTGACAAACGCAGTGCCGATTTATAAAACTGTATCAGTTACTTTGTAGTTTTTGATCTATTGGGGAAACAATGGAAATTGACGGGAAAGATATAGAGCTGCGAGTAGAGCTCAAACAGCTCTACGCAGCTCGGCGGAAAGGTTGTGACATTGGCGATTTGAAAAACGGCAAGCTGCAAGAGATTGCGGTGAACCTGTTGGATTGCTTAGATGCAGCTTGGCTAATTTACGAGAAGCAACTGAAGGCGGCCGGCGTTAAAACGTTTGACGCTTTTTTAGCTTTGGACAATTTGCAGCTCACAACCCTGGCAGATCAGTTTCGGGAGGAGCTGGCTGTTTTTTTTCCGGCAATGAAAGCGATTCTGAACGAATTGAATCAGGTGATGGCGGAAGTAGCGAACCAATCAGCATCTGGCCAAGCGTCTGGCGAGCAGCTGGAATCTTAGGCGTTGAGCCGTGGGGCTTTACTTACTTTGAGTTACTGACGATGTGCAAAGAGGCCATGACAGTGAGCTGGGATCACACCGCAGCCATCACGGCCATGATTGCAAACGTAAACAGGCCCAAAGGTAAAAGCCCCATCAACCCGCACGCATTGAACCCGATGCGGCAGGATGGCGACGGCCGGCACAAGCTGAACAAAGAAAACATCAGCATCCTCAAAGGCTTGGCCGGAAAGGTGGAGTGATGACACGCACAGAATTCAAGCTGACCCGTGCAGATATAAAATGGAACGGTGGTGAGATACAAAAAAAAGTAAACCAGAAAAAGGTGCAGTGGCTTAGTAGGACTGGAGCGGTAATCGCAAAAATTGCTAGGCGGTCGATGAAGAAAGCACCGAAGCAAGTTACAAAGTCAGGAAGAAAAAAAGACCTTAGCCGATTTGGACGATACAAAAAAATAAAGAGCGGCAAAAGAAAGGGTCAGCAGCGATTTGAAAAGGGTTTGCACAGCCGGCCAGGTCAGCCACCGTATTATCATTCAAGTACCGGCGTTAACCTTAGAGATATTGTTTACACAAAAAAGCAAGAGCTTAAGAATACGGGCGTTTTGAATGTTCACACACTTACAAACAGGGCCGGCGGAAAGACCATCAGCAAACCGCCAGCCATTTTGCAAGAAGCGGGCGGAACTGCCAAGATAAGAGGTCAGCGGAAAACGTCGCAGTTCCCTGCCCGTCCTTACATCACGCCAGCTGGCAAAGCCGGCATCGAGTACATGCAGAAAATCGTTAAGGAAGGAATCAAATAATGGCAAAAGGCATTCCAGCCGGACAGGCTTCGTTTACGCTCAAGCTAAACGATCAGCTGACCAGCAAACTGAGCAAGATCGGCAGCAGCATAAAAAACACAATGGGCCGCATCGGTGGAGCGGCTAAGGCTGGCGGAATGATGGCGGTAAAAGCTTTTGCAGCGATTGGAGCAGCTGCCGTTGCTGCTGTTGGCTCCATTCTCGCACTTGGTAAAGCTTTTGCATCCTATGGTGATAAGTTTGGAAAGATGGCAACCCGCACCGGTATAGGTGCGGAAGCATTGCAGGAACTTAGCTACGCTGCTGAGATCAGCGGCAGCAATATTGATTCACTTGCTCAAGCACTGTTTAGAGCTCGTCGGCGGATCGGCAACATGGCGTTGGGCGGCGGCGGCCCAGCAAAGCGAGCACTCGAGACGCTTGGACTAGATGCTAAAAAGCTATCTAAGATGTCGCCAGAATCACAGTTTAAAAAACTGGTTGCTTCACTCAAGGAAGTTGGCAACGAGGCAGAACGCAACCAATTGGCGTTTGAAATCTTTGGTGACAACTTCCGAGACATTCAGCCGCTGATTGATGCCGGTGCGGAAAGTATGGACGGGATGCGGGACCGTGCAAAACGTCTTGGCCTGGTGCTTGGCGGTACTGAGATAAAACAAGCCGAAGCGCTCACGGATGCGTTTTATGAACTCGGCCAAGTTATTAAAATTACGTTTGTAAAATTGGGGGCAGCACTTGGGCCAACATTGGTACCTTTGCTTACCGGTTTAGCGGAGGGAATTGCAGACATCACGAAACAGATACTCGATCTTGCTGGCGGTTTAACGGTGCTTGGGGCTCAGATCAAATTGACATTGGTTGAAATGCTGCTCGCAGTTGTTGAAAACATTGCTGATATCTTTAATAAGTTGCCAGGCGGAATTGGTGCGATGTTTAACGCTGTGGTAGCGGGATTGAAAGTGCTAAGGACAGAAGCCCAGAAGGATCTGGGGAAAGCTCAACGGTCTGCACAAGACAAAAGCGGCGACGACATAGCCTTTTCCAAAAGCGGCAGTGATCAATTTAAATTGGAACTGGGGCGGGGGACTCCTGACCCAGTATCTACAACAGGCATATTGTCAGGTTTTGCAGCTGCACAGGCAGCATCAATGGGGTTCAATCGTCCCGACCCAAAGAAAGAAGAAAAAGAAATGGTCAGACTGCTTGGGGACATTGCAGACAGCGGCCCACTTTTGATGGAACAATAAAATGGCAATCAGCTTCACCGAGCGTTTCAAATCCCCGAATTCCATTTCTGAGGCTAACAACCTTCGTGATGATAAGTGGACAAAAAACTACATTGTCCACGGCAGTGCGGGCGAAAATGAAACGGCAATCACTACATATCTGTTAAACAATCTGCCAGCAACGCTAGACGATTTGATTTTGCAAAGTTTGCAAATCTCTCGAGAGGATGCAGATGATTACTGGTCTTGTGACGTTCTTTACAGTGCGCCAGTAAACCCAAAGAACCGCCAGCAGATGCAGCCTGGCGGCGGTTACCGGTGGACTGTTAGAAGCTCGGGCGGTGCATCGGTTCCAAGGCAGCTATCCGAAGAATTCATTGCCGAGTCAGTTAACCCGCTGGCAGCTGACAAATGGGCATTGGCAGGAAGTAACGACGAAGTTAAGCGTGTGATCGGTTGGCGACTCACGTCAGAAGGTGCGACAACGACGGAGCCGGTAGATTTTCCTGTTGGTGGTGTAGAGATCGGCGTTGAACTTGCTGTTACTGCGGCGCAGGTGACTGGCGGGCTGCTGGTTTCGATTGCGTCACATGCTGCAAATCAAGCGGTGAATTCTGGGGCGTGGAATGGCTTTGCTGCTCAAACATTGCGATTCACGAACTTTTCAGCAGTTCCGAGAAATGGTGCGTCCCCGTCTTGGGATCTTAGTTATACATTCGATTACAGCCCGCCAACTACGGTGACTGTAGACACTTTGACTGTAGTAAAAGCTGGTCAACATTACCTAGAAGCTGTTACAGAAAACTTCGAGCTTGTCGGTGGAAACGGTTTGCAGTTGCCAACAGTCATTCGATTGGCTACTCACAGAATCCGGCCAGAGATTAACTACACCACGGAGCTAGGAATTTGACGCAGTTCAAAAGGCCGGTTGCTGGTGACCCAGCAGAGTTGATCGTTAGCGCAGCTTTCCAAAGTGCAGTTGTTGACGTAGTCAATGCGTATCAGCGAGGGGAACTAACGCAAAAGCCGCAAGACTTGCGAAAGCAAACTGCGGTAATGCTGAAGAACACAACGGATAACGACATCCTGCCAGGGCAGGCGTTGTCAGTAGACCAAACGATACCAAGCGCATCGACTGGGCAACTGTTAGTTAGCTATTTAAAAAGCCCGCTGGTCTATGGTGCTGCGATTGCTTGGCATAGCAACATCGCCGAGTTTGCAATTGCTACGGAAACTATACAAGCGGGTTTGATTGGGCCGGCTTCGTTCAAACCTTGGGGACGTATAAAGGCAGACATTAACGGGGCAGGTGACTGGCTGATGCACGACCCAGCCACGCCAGCACAGTTCAAACGCTCAACCGGCGGCGTTGCTCGAGTAATCACGGCAGATGCAGTAACCGGAGAGGTTGTAGCAAACTTCGACGAGCAGCAAAGATTGTGGCGGTACGAGCTAACGGCTGACGTTTCTAATCTTGTGGGCGTTGGGAACCTTATTGACTTGGGCGGCGCTGTCTACGCAACGAATACAAGTTTTCGATTCACAAACAGCACCAAGGTTGCCGGCGATGCTGGGTTCTGTGTCCACACTGGCAACCACTTTGACGCAATAGAATCTGCCGCAACCGTCGCTAGTGCGCCAACGCCACGTTTCCGGTTTAGGCTGAAAACAAACTTCAACGATACCGGCGTGGCTACGGCTTACGTTTTGGACGTGTTCGGGAACGTCACAAAGCCGGACGGGTCACCGGTTGCACTTGGCGACATTCTGACGGTTCACGACCCACGGAAATGCTTTGCCCATGCGGTTGGGGCCGATACGCTTGCAGCAATCCACGCCGATGCGGATGCGTTCTTTCCGGCTGGTGGATCGATTGGTTACGCAGTCAAAACGGCCCAGCTAAAAGCGAGCCCAAGCGATCCGGACGATAACCAGTACCCAAGATGGGAAGTCGAGCAATGCACGCAGACCGTGCAGCGAATGAAGGTAAAGATTGACAGCGGGCAAAACCAGACAGCCGGCTCCAATACAACGCAGCCAACTGGCAAGCTGAACGAAGTTGATAAGCGGGTTTTCTTTAATGCACCAGAAGCAATCCTTTCACGCTGGCCTGATGTGGATTACGCACCAGAGTGGACGCCGGCACAGACGGCAAGCTATGGATGGGAATTAGAAGTCAAAAACCCGCACAGGTTTAGCGCTGGTAATGGCTGGGCAATCATTGAAAGAGTTGTTGACCGGAGCCGTGTTGAAGACGCCAGTAATATCAACACGCCATATGCAGCAATTACGGCAGGAACGGTGGAATGGCATATTGTAGACGTGGAAAACCCAATCGCTCGTTGGCATCAAGTCAAATATTCTGCTGCTAGCGGTGGTGGATGGTTGGCGGCAACGGGAAAGGCGGAAGGCGAAAGCCCAGACGGCGTCAACTATCGTTTTGATGATCTGGGAGCCTTAAACGCTCATATTAGAGAAGCGCCAGGTTTAACTACTGGCTGCATGAATGACGATGAACTCGGCTGGGCGTTCTGGGACCCGAACGAACAATATTACAACGTGATCGCCACCGAGTCTGCACTGCTTGGCGCACCAGTAACAATTGAGCCGGTGGCAACCGGGCCGAACACTAGCGACCCAATGGCTGAGTTTGACGGCTGTGATTTGATACTGAGGAAGATCGGAGCAGTAAAGGTATTCGGCGGCAAAAACTCGTGCGAATTTTCACAGACTCCTTTGACGATCACAGCTGCTCTCACATCTGTGGACGTTGTTACATCGGCAACGATGAACCCAAGCGACCCAACGCAACTTTGCTTCCAGACTTCAACGATCTACGTTTGCAATACCGCAGCGGGACCACCTGTGCAGAACTGCATCGATGTTTGCGACCCGTGCGAGCCGGGCTGCTGCGAGTATCCGCCAGGCACCTACACAGACGGCGTAACATACGACGCCTGCCAAGCTCAGGGCGGAACGTGGACGGCTGGTGATTGTCCAACCGATGATTGCGTAGAGTGCAGTTATTGCGATACGCCAGGCGGCGGGGCAACCTTACAGCTGCAAGTGTTCTCATTTGATCCAGGCGGAACAGTCAGCCAAGGCGGACAGTTTACAGCGACAGCAACAACGCAGACGAGCGGATGCACTGCGGTCGTTACCGGTTACTTCACCCCGCTCGGCGGTGGAACTCAGACGCCAGCAACTTGCACAATGACGCTTCAGTCTGACGGCTCGAGCTCTTCGGGTTACTCGATTCAATGCACCTGGTCACCATCACAAGTCTACGGCTGCACATTAGATGCTGACCTGTACTCTGGTGCTCAGACCCCACAACCTGACCCGTGCAATGATAACTACGGTCTGTCGGCTGGTGGGGTTAATCCAGCTAACCCGCCGGAAGGTAATACGTGGACCGCATACGATGCAATCGCCGCACCATGCACGCCATAGGCGGCCCAGGTACAGAGCTGGGGCTGCTAATCCCTGACTGGCTAGCCAAAGAGTCAAAGGGCTGCAAATGCTCTGACCGAGCCGCCCAGATGGATGCTTGGGGCGTGGCTGGTTGCATTGAAAACCGTGAAAAGATAATCGGCTGGCTTGTCGCTCAAAAGCACATATTGCCGGCCGTCTTGCAGTTGTTGCCTACGGCTGCTCTGCGGGCTGGCGCTGCTGTCATGGTGGACTGTGCGATCCATAACGCAAAGATAAAAACCGAGCCGTGACCAGACTTGTCTGAGCTCTGGCAATGATGTTGCCACAGCCAAACAAACTGAGGTACAACGATGGCATGGCCGGAATACATGGCGGAACTGCTGAACAGATTGCCAGCGTTGACAGACCCCAAAGCGGTAGTCAGTTTGAGAGCTGGTGATTTGGTCAGGGAGATTCACGCATCATTTGAGGCCGGAAAGGCTAAAGATGATCGGGGAACGAAGCCGACTGAAAAGCTATAGGGATACTTACTTTACTTTACTCGAAGGAAATCTAATGGATTTGAACGACGTTTTCACCGGTGCAAGTTTGAAAGCACAGGATCTAAAAGGCCAAGAAGTTACGGTAACGATTGCCAAGTACGAAGTCGTTGACTTTGACGACGGCAAGAAGTTGGTGCTGAGTTTTCAAGAGTCCGACCGAACGTTAATTTGCAATAAAACTAACGGGTCAACGATTGGCGATCTGCACGGAACAAACCTTGACGCTTGGATCGGGAAAAAGATTACGCTCTTCCCGACGCAAACAGACTTTGGCGGAAAGCAGGTGCCTTGCATCCGTGTGAAGCTGGCACCGCCACCAGCTGCCGAGCGGCAGCCCTTGCCAGGCAATCCACAGCGACCTCCTGCTGACGGGTACGGGAACGACTCCCCGTTCTAGTTTGCTGATGTGTGCTGGGCTCGAGCTTCTGGTCGATGTTCACGTCTTGACCACCGAGGTGCAATTCCTCGGCCAGCACTTTGGGGCGGCAGCATGTGGGAGCTGTATCAGTCAGGTTTTACTTTTTCCCATGCTGCCCCATTTCTTTACCTTTGGAGAAAATCATGGACGATTACTTTCTAACTTTTATGTGCTTGATACCAATGTTTTTTGGTGCGTTGGCAGTCCGATCAATCATTGATGACATAAAGCGAGGCAGACGATGAGCGCAGCAAACAGAGACTACAGCAGCCCCTACGCTGTCAGCCCGCACCAGAACAACGGTGCCAAGAAGATAGGGACTAGGCAAACGCTAAAGGCTTGGACGATGCGTGACATGGGCGACAGCCTAGACAGCAACAAAGTTGTAGAGGCACAAACGCTGACCGATGCCTTAAAGATTTACGCTGCTACTAAGTGGAATCGCAAAGCTGCTTTTCTGCTGCCGGTTTACGTGAAGATCGAGGGAGAACGCAAAGTCAGATGCGTGCATCCGCAAGGCCAGATAGAAATTATGAACTGGTGATGTTGACATGAGCCGGCAAGGTTCCTAGATTTGAATGCGTTGGGAGTAGTGACCCGGCGAAAGCGTTTGAGCCTCTTGGCTGTTTCCTTCACTACCGTCGCAAGACGAGGGAACAGCCAAGGGGCTTTTTTTGTGTCTGCTTGCGAGCAGTTGACCGGCATAGTCGGCACATACATTTGGGAACGTCTAACAACGTTGGTAAGGATTACAGGGCCTTACCCGGTGCGGCTGGCTCCGAAGCAGCAACTGTACCGTTTCCCCTAGTCCCTTTTTCACCGTGGGGGACTACAGGGGGGCGGTACGGCTTCACCTAAGCAGCAACTTAACTTTACTTTACTTATTGGGGATTGCTTATGGCTAGGAAGAAGTTTTCACAAGAGGATTACAGCTTTGGTTTAGAAGCCGAAAAGCGGGTAGTCAACTGGCTGATTGATATTGGTTATGAAGCCAGTAAGCCCGACGACGTGTTTGGACATGATGTGACCTACGCAAAAGGGAATGAAGAACCTTTTTCAATTGAGGTTGAGCGTAGGTACAAGTGGGTGAACGGCACTTTCCCGTTCAGCACTATCAATATCCCTGAGCGTAGGTGGAAAAAGCTCAAGACGTCTCATTTTATGGTTGTGTGCAAAGACATGAGCGTTAGTTACCTGGTTTATACAAGCGAAGTTTTGAAGGCGTTTCGAGAAGATGGATTTGATGTTGCCACAAATATCTATTGCAGGAACGAAAGGTTTATCCAAGTTGCTAGGGGACGATGTTTATTTCTTGACCTTGAAAACATTACACCTCGTTCTGTTGACCGGATGAAGCACTGTTATTTGTGGAAGGGGAATTAGGATGGTTTCCTATCCAACAATGAAAAGCAGTTTCCTTGGCATACGTGGTCAGTGCTGGGAGCTTACACACGATCAAAACGGCGACGTTTACTTAGAAGGCTTAGACGATGACCACTATGAGAAGACAGAAGTAAAACGGTGCGACGAGGATTCTATCCTTTTGCCGTTTGTTTTGGATGAGATGGAGGCGGCATGGGTTCATGCCTTTATTGACGCTGTCGGCTACTGGCAGCACTACAACTAACGTTTTTACTATTGGGGATTTTAAAAGTGTACAAAAACATAAAACGAGAAGAAGCAATCTGCTATTGGGAGCTCGCATACTCAGAAATGATTGAACGAAGAGTTGAGGAGGAGGGACCAGTAGAATATCCGAATGATAAAGTTGCGGTTATGGATGCCGCTTACCATTTGGGCCGGTACGATCAAGAACACGTAAACGTAGCGATATGGTGGCAAGATGAAACAGTGACTATTCATTGCGGAATGCCTAACGACATCTATGACATGTTCCTTAGACTTGACGGTAGTTTATTTTGCCCGGTATTTGCAAAAGGCATTAGAGTTGAAACGTGTTTACAATACTCAGAGGAGAATAGTTGTTGTCAGCATACGTTTACAATATTTCTAAATAAACCTGACTGGCATAAGCATTGGACCGATCCAAGATTGTTTTTTCTTAATGTTGCGGACAAGGATTTGGATTTTGATTCTGAAGCACAGCAGGAAGTAAAGAAATGAACCAGCCAACACTATTTGACCAACCAACACTAAACGCCAGCACGGCCCCAACATTTGACGGCCAGACCTTCGACTACAGCCAAGACCACAGCCGGCTAAAAACGGCACTAGAACGTGTGGCGATGTTGATGCGTGACGGCAAGCCCCGAACATTGCGGGAGATCGCAGACGGAGCCAAGACCAGCGAAGCCGGTGCAAGTGCTCGGCTGCGAGACTTACGGAAGCCTAAGTGGGCGATGCGTTACAACGTGGCTGCTGTCGATTCCGAAAAGGTCAGCGGCGGTCTGTGGCTTTATTCTGTCAGCTACTATGGCTAAACGCCACAGAAGCAAATGCAACCACTGCCAGGGGCCGGCACCGGCTCAGGCTACTTTGTGCGACCTATGCCGGTGCGAGGATTGCCGGCGAATAACTATTCTTTGCGAGTGTACAAATGAAATTTTTGATAGACACATCGCCGGGAAAACTGGCGACGATCAAAAGCGATTTAGTAGCGGGGCAGCTGCTTACGCCTCTGACGAATTACCAAAACGCTAAGGGCGTTTTTGCTGTCGATAACGGGGCGTTCTCAGGCTTTAAGAAGGAAGCTTTCAAAAGGCTTTTACTTAGGAACTTAAAGCACAAAAAAAACTGCCTTTTCGTCACTGTGCCAGATATTGTTGGCAACGCTCGGCGGACCCGTGAGTTGTATTTTCACATTACCCAAGAAATGTTTTTAAAACCGTGGGCAGATCGCTGGGCTTTCGTCTTGCAGGATGGAATTGAAGATTTAGACGTTGAATGGTACGCAATGCGCTATCTGTTTGTCGGTGGAACAAACGCTTTTAAAGACTCTCACGCAGCATATGACATAGTTAAGACTGCAATGGCTTTAGAAGTTCATGAGCATGTTGGACGTGTTAACACGTTTAAGCGTTACGAGACTTATGCAGCACTGGGGGCCGATACATGCGACGGGTCAGGAATTGCAAAATATGACTGGATGCTAAAACAGATCGAAGAAAAACTGGCCGCAAAACCGCAGTCAGAGTATGTCGAAAACCTTTTCGGAGAACAGGTGATAGCCTAATGGATATGAAAACGATCAAAGACGAGCTTTGGCAGATCGCCAAGGCATACCCGACAGTGAACGGATTAATGTGCAAGACGCTCCCGAATGGTTCCACAGTAGGTAACCAGTGGGCCAAGGTGATGCACAGCAGCAATCTTGACGCTGTTCATTTTGAAAACGTTTGCTTTGAATACGCCAACATGGAACGGCCGTTGCCGCAGCCGGCTGACCAACTAGCCTTTGACATCATCAGCGAAGTCAAAGACCGGAAATGGCGGGACGACCAAAGGCTCGAGCAGTTTGAGAAGTATCACAAGCGTAAGAAAATGCCCTGGCGTGATGGTGATACGGATCGGTGGTGCTTCGCTATGCGGATGGCAATAGACCCAGCGTGCAAGATGACCAAAGAGCAGGCGGCGGAGCTTGCAGCCTGGGGCGCAAAGGATGGACCTATGCCGGAGTGGGTAAATGAAAGTATTGATAGCGTGTGAGTTTAGCGGTACGGTGCGTGATGCGTTTGCTAGAAATCACGATGCGTGGTCAAACGATTTGTTGGAAACAGAAAGTCCCGGGAATCATATTGTCGGCGACGTGTTTAACGCCATTGCTTCTAGGAATTGGGATTTGATTATAATGCACCCGCCCTGTACGGCTTTGTGTGTTAGTGGAAATCGCTGGTATGGGCAAGACATGCCCAAACATGGTGAACGTCAAAACGCTATTAAATGGACGTGCAGGCTGTGGAACTATGCTGTTGAGGTTTGCTGTGCGGTCTGTATGGAAAACCCTGTTGGAGTGTTGCCAATCAAGCCGACGCAATACGTGCAACCTTGGCAATTCGGGCATGGGGAAACAAAGAAAACAGGTCTTTGGTTGCACGGGTTAGAAAATCTAAAGCCTACGCAAGTAGTCGCTGGCCGGCAAAATGTTGTGCATAAAATGCCACCTTCAAAAGACCGATGGAAAAAACGATCTTTGACGTACCAAGGAATAGCCGAGGCAATGGCGGAACAATGGGGATGAGCAAAACGCCAAGCCAGATCTATAGCGTCGATGAGCGGGTGCAGGTTTGGGACGACGGCGGGAAGCTGTGCCATTATTGTGATCGGAAGTTACCGAAGCCCGGCACAAAAAGCGGAAGAGCTACGCACCTTTATCACGTAATCGCCCAAGCTCGAGGCGGATCGGACGACTTAGAAAACCTCGTCGTATGCTGCAAACGGTGCAACACGGAAAAAGGCGATAGGGACTACATCGAGTTTTTGCGTAATCGGTCGCAACAGGCACAAAAACAGGTAAACCGGCTCAATCAGCTGATTGTTGCGTTTTACACCAATCAGCTCTAAAATTTGATGCAGTGGGGACCGGTCACGGCGGGCGGCCGGATTACAGTAGCCCCTCACGTAACCGGTCGCCCCGCCAATACTCTGAGGGATTAGAATGAAATTTTCAACGTTTGTTTTGTTGATGGCTGTGCTTGTTGTCGTTCTTGCGTTTGACACTAACGGCAACGCAGGCGATTCAGCACCGGTACCAGTTGCGGAGCCTGTCCAGGCTTCGCCAATCATTAAGCGGATCCGCCAGCGGTCTGTGACTGTGGAAGCTGGCAAGGTTGACCGTGATCTGAGCGTTTGCGGGCCTAATGGGTGCCGCACAGTGACACGCTCGAGCGTCGTTGAGTCAGCCCCAGTCAGAAGCCGTGGCAAGTTGTTGGCACGCTTGTTTAACCGTCGTTCACGTTCGGTTAGCGTTTCCCGTTCGCTCGGCTGCTCGAAGTAGGCAAAAGCTATGGCACGGTTAATCTGTGCTGCTTTGCTGATCGGGGCAGCAATCTACACGCCAGCAACTACGACAGCACAGAAAGCGGCAACGCTCGATGTGCTGATTATCGTTGAGCCCAAGCCTCAACTGCGAGGTCAGGCAATCGCTCAAAGCCGAGCTAATTACATGGCGGCCAGAGGCTACAAGGGCCATCCGCCAAAGTCTGCCGGCAATCAGTGGACAATACCTGGGGCCAACTTCGAGGGGGTAGGCTGGCGAAGCAGTCAGAGCACTCCCCATAGATCAGTAGGCACTTGCCGTCCATCGGGGCGGTCTGGGTCAGCAGATGACAAGAGCAGAAAACTGTTAGGGGATGCCGTGGCACGTTCTCGCTACGGTGCGTTTCGAGTCAGAATATGGGGGCGGTGATGTTTCTAAACAAAAAGCAGCGGTTTAAGATTCGAGAGATTGCAGACCAAGAATGGTTTGCACAGCAAGCCAGACGGCACCAGATGCGGGAGGCCGAATCGCTCGAAGTGCGGGAAAGGGTGATCAAACGGCTTTCACGAGACTACGAAGTAGGCGGGGTGCTCGGCTCGATTCTGTTTGCGATAGCGGTGAAATTTGCCGCCAAGATCATTGAAAATATGTTGCAAGAGCACTTTATGGAGCAAACTACCGATGAAGAATAACAAAGCTTTCCAGTTTTGCGTTGGGCTGTTTGTCCTGTTTCTTGGCTGGAAACTATGGGAAACCGGATGGGTGCAAGACGCATTCGGACCCAAAGACCCCGAAGCAGTTGAGAGCGTGGATCTCGTTGCAATGTTTATTAGTTCAGCAATTGCAGCAGTGCAAATGGTGGGGGTAGTGGCTTTAGGTTTAATTGCTGGCCTTCAACCTTTAGCGGTTTCGTTCATGGAGTCGCTGACTAAATGGCGGAAGCCGGCAACGGCTGGCGTGGATCAAGACAAGCTGACGCAAACACTTCAAAGCATCGTTGACCGGCTGGACTCGTTGGAGAAGTCAGACGATGGCAAAGATTGACATTGCAGCAGCTGGCAGCAAATCGCAAGGTTTCTTGCTATGGGCAATTCTTATTGCGTTCTGTTGGTTTGTTTTTGTTCGCAGTGGGCCGGCAACATTACCGCCACCGCCAAAGCCACCAACTTGGCCGGATGCGGTGGTATTGGTTCCACCCGTGGGAATAGCCGGCAGCACAAAGATTGATGAGTGGGGAGCAGCCAACAACATAGAGATCCGCCGTTACCAGGCAGGGGCCGACCTGAGCACTGCCGAGCCGTGGGTGCAAGAGCTCTACAAACTGAGCGAAGGGCTCCAGCCGTGTGCGGTGGTATCACTTCAGGATGGCGTCGAAATTATACCGATTGAAGACGATTTGCTTGAGGAACTGGAAGGGCTGAGATGAACGATCACGGCTTGATCTCTAGGAATTACGACATCGAGCCAGTCGGCTCAGTGTTGCCGGCTCACTTTGGGCCGCTGTTTCCTAGGAAAGATTGGCCGGAGCTGATCAAGTTACAAGAAAAGCGGAAAGCGTCGCCTCTAGACGTTCACCAGTACAACGACGTTCCAATCCTCGATCAGGGGCGTTTAAAATATTGTTGGCAGTTTTCAGTAACAGCGGCAGTCATGAACCGCTACGCATTCGCAGGGATCAACCGACCGGTCCCACATCTTTCAGCTACAGCAGCAGCTGCTCAGGGAAAACGGTTTCGGAACGCTGGCGGTTATGCTTCCGAGGGCTGCCAGTACGTGCAAAAATACGGATTGCCAACTGTTGAGTTTTGGCCTGAGCGGTCAATGGATCGCAGCTTGGCAAAAGATGCTGACGTTAAGAAATCAGCAAATCGCCACGATTTGGTAGCGTTTGGTGATTTGGACGGCAATGATTTGGATCTGGCAATATCCGCATTGATCGACCCAGACGGAGCAAACCCAGTCACGTTTTCCTTGCCTTGGTGGCGCCATGCAATATGTGGGCTGAAAATTAGGTTTAGGGGCGGGGGAGCCAATAAGCTAGAATCTTACGGCCTTACGTTCGTGAATAGCTACGGTTCAGAATGGGGCGTAAATGGATACAATACGATTTGGGGCGACCAGCTACGTGGTAACGAGTACATCGTGGTTACGCAGGTTAAGGCAAGAGCGGAATGATTGGAAACACAGACATCACTCAGGTTGGAATGCTTCTGGGTGCTTGTGCTACACTTGGCGGCGTGATTGCTGCACTTTGGCGGCAAATGGTGGCACATTTTGGGCGAGTGGAAGCAAAGTTGGAAACAACTCAGGAAGCTCTCAAAGATTGCCAAGACGACAGAACTGCTATTTGGCGAGCAATCGCACAACAAGCCGGCTCATCAGTTGAACAGCTCAAAAACGACACAAACAACCAGTAACACAGAAGAGTAAAACGATGGCAATTAGTTACCCGGTAGACATTCAGCCGCTCCAAGAGCAGGGCGTGAGCAATGCGCAGATCGCCGCACATCTGAGCGACAGAACAGCCGTTGCAATTGCGAACGCTGACGCACGGACAGAGCTGCAAGAATCGGGGGCGGTGATCATCGACCCAGCCAACCCGACGCAACGGTCTGGGAGTTTGATTGATTTTTATGCGACGCTACCGGCCGGCCAAAACGCTACGCTGGTGGCTTGGTTTATCAACGCAGTTTTCGGGACTCCCGACGACATCAACACGCAGGATTATCCCCGCTCGATCCAGTTTGCTCAGGTGGAACTGATATTGCCTGGCGATCTGAAGCCAGTTGCGGAAGCTTTGGTAAGTGGAGCGGGTGGCCGGCCTGACCCGGGAACCACCGAGGCTGACGTTGTCGCAATTCAAACTCAGTACGAAGCAGAGCAAGCAGCGGCAGAAGCAACCGCCGAGCAGCTCAACAAGTACAACGGGCTGTACAACGCAAACATCTCACCGCTCGTAACTGCCAATGACCCAGATAATGCCAAGTGGCAAGCAGCACTTAACAAGATGGCCGCAGACTGGGGTGTTTGATGTTTCGGACGTGGCTTGTTTTTCTTGGTGAGTTGTTAGGAGTCGAATAGATGCCGACTGGAATTGGAGGTGAACAACTGTGGCTATCGCCAACGGTCGCCAATAACGTCAACCCGTTTGATGATCAGTCTGGGCAGGGCAACAACGGGACCGGACAGGGCGGGATTTCTACGGTTTCGGATTCGGCGTCGGGGGGAAGTTATGCTTATGACACTTCGTCCGCTGGAGATCTGGTTAAGTGCGTGTACCAAGGGACTGACAGTATTTCTGGTTGGTTTTATACAAGTGCAGCCAACCGAGGTAACAGTGTCGCTATGTTTACTGGAACCAATGTTTACAGTAGTGCGAACTGGGGAGATGCTTTGTATTTTATTGGCACAAATGTTTATGCCAAGAAAAGCAATGGCTGGTATTCTATTATTCCTACTGCCAGCGTTCCGGCTGGTTCTTGGTTCCACTACGCAAGCGTTAGGACAGCATCTGGCATGTCCTACTATGTCAATGGCGTGGAGGTGCAGACTGCGAATACATCAAGCACAGATAGGGGTGACCTATTTATTGGTAACCCGACAGGGTCGGGTCCAACAGGCGACTTCAGGTCTGATGACATTCGTGCGTATACTAGGGAACTCACCCAAGCCGAGATCACACACCTAGCAACGTCACGGGGAGTGCTTGGGCCGCCAGGCGGAGCAACCCACTACAACCCGTTTAAAAGTCACACATTCACGAACGATTTTCAGCAGAGGCTCAGATGAGCAGACCAGCCACGTTAAAAATAGGCTCTACGTCTTATTGGACAATAATGACCTACACCGATGCGGGCGTTTTGGTGGATGCTGACAGCACGCCAACAGTTACAGTGCGAAAAAACGGCGTCGCAAATGCTGACATTGTCACAGTTGTTAAGCGTTCAGCGACAACAGGAATCTACGACGCCTATTACAACCCAGCAGGTGAGGCTGAGGGTGATTGCTTTACCCTTGAAGAAACAGCAACGATCAGTGCTCAGGCATATCAGAACGCTTGGAACTTAGAGATTCTTGCCGTTGAGCGTGGGACCGACAGCGCCAACACAGTAGCACCGTTGGACGCAGCAGCGACAGAAAACGCTGTCTGGGATGCAGTGGTTTCGAGCCACGCAACAAATGGCACGTTTGGTGATTCGTTGCTAGTAGCTCAGGGCAGTCAGCGAGAGGTATCGGTAGACTCTAACCACAACGTGCACGCTTCAGTTCATGCAATGGAAGCTAACGTGGTTGACGCAAACTCACTTGCAGCGTCAGCAGTCACAGAGATTCAGTTAGGGCTCATAACGACCGGTACAGCGTTTACGCATACCAACCAAGCCGGCGACACAATGACGGTCACAATCACGTAAAGGTAGAAAATGGCTGTTGTAAATAGCTTTGCAAAGTTTGCCAGTGCAACTTATCCAGCAGAATCAAACGTGCTTGTGACCGCACCAACTTATGGTGATGGAATCAACGTGCTCAATGGCACATTTGCACCATCGGGGGCTGGGTGCACTTATCCAGGTACGCAGGATGTGCGTGAGGGGGTGACATATGGCGGCATCTATACGGGTGTGCTCGAGTTGCCATTACCGTCGCAGGTGCTTATTGGTACGGGTTACGGTGCCAATGGCACAGAATACGATGGCACGCTCAACTTTCCGCCAGGTGGCATATCTCAGCCAATACCGCCAGTGATGACGACAGGACAAATAGCATCGCCGCTAATTATTGGTGATAGCTACACGGAGGCACTGGGCAGAGCGTTTGTGTGGTTTGTTGATCCAATGACAGGCATGACCACATCCACGCCAGTGACATTTAAGGGCTATCTTGATTGTGCTTGTGCTGGTGTTGCTGCTTGGACCGCCACTGGTGCTATCGTTGTTGATGGCACGCAATGGAAGCTCACGTTTGAACTCAGCTCAACGATCACGTCAGCGATAGCAGCAGGTGAGTACGGTTGGGCGGTGACGTTTGACCAAGGCGGCGAAGACGTGACGATAGAAACGGGGACAGTAGATTTTAAATGTGGTTGACCGCCCCTGGGTTAGGTTCTCCCAGAGGGGGGCGGCAAGGCTGACCACCAGCGGGAACTGCCAAGTTATGTGCAAAACTAAACGGGGGGGTTTGGGATGGTAAGCGAAGCACGACGGGAAACAAATTTAGCCGGCCAGCGGAACCGAGCTCAAAACGTCCAAGACATTGGGCCGCCTCCGAAAAAGCCACGCACCAAAAAATGGAAAGCGGCACGGCTCGAGTCGGACGAATCTTTGCAGCGGCACTTAGAAATCTGCTACCCCGAAGCTTTCCCGCTCGAGTGGTCAGAAGATCATCTGAGACTTTTTCCAGCCATTGAACGGGCTGCCGATGTCGGATTGTTGAAAGCCCTGGCAATGCCTCGAGGCTCTGGGAAGACTTCGATCATGGTTCGGGCTGGTCTTTGGGCGTTGCTGACTGGCCGGCGGAAATACTGCTGCATCGTTGCAGCTACCGAAGTTGCAGCCCGGCAGCTGCTTAAAGGAATGAAGTCAGAGATTCTGTTTAACCCGCAGCTCAAAGAATACTACGGCCGAGAGCTGCACTGCCTGATTCAGATGGAAGGGCAAAGCATTAGAGCAAGAGGCCAACGAAGCCAAGGCAAGCAAACCGCACCAGAGTGGAACGCTGACCGGATCTGCTTTGGACATCTTAAAGGTTGCGAAAAAACTAACGGGGCATATCTGACAACCGCTGGCATTACCGGCCAGGTACGGGGTCAGCAGACAGTCAGCATGAA
>UPTG01000829.1_pt1 | contig 24433 bp, 35 predicted proteins | sample 2160121 | NCBI WGS metagenome assembly UPTG01 (sample SAMN06266255, study PRJEB28933) | marine metagenome | isolation source: Columbia River Estuary | place: USA:Columbia River Estuary, USA | collected 2014-07-27
AGTTTCACAACCGCTACTTATGGAGGTGTAGCAATGACTCAAATATTGGTCCGTAACTTGGGAGGCTTGAGCCAAACGACAAAATTGTTTGTTTTAGAGAATCCGCCAACAGGAAACAACACTTTAAGAATAAATTTTACAGGAAGTCAATTCAATCCAATTTCCGCATACGCTTTAAGTTGTACAGGAGCGCAATCCGGTGGTAACGTTATTAATTTAAGCGGAACATCTTCGCCAAAAACAGCAAGCATTTCTCTTTCTGATGGCTCTTTCGTTTATTCTTACGGAATTTCAACAAGTGCAATTACAAGCATTCAAATTCCACAAGGAAACCCAAGACCGGCGGAATTTACGCATAATACAAATAGACAAGTTCGCGGAGGATTAAGCGGTTCAAGTTTTACCGCCGGAAGTTATAATATAAGACACGTTACAACTTTTACAAGTGTTACAATGCACAGCTACGAAATACAAGAAGCAACAGCGCCGCCGGTCACAGATACGGACGGAGATTTCTTTTTGATGATGTAAAATAAAATTAAAAAAATGGGTTCAACTATAAGAGTACATAATACAAGCGGCGGCGGCGGCGGAGACGTTGATTCTTTCAACGGAAGAACCGGCGTTGTTGTTTCTGAAAACGGCGACTACAATACCGGACAAGTACCAGAAAGCACAGATAAAAATTATGTTACTGACGCGGAAGGCACAACAATAAATAATACTTCCGGAACAAACACAGGAGACGAAACAGCGGTAACTATAAAAGCAAAATATGAAAGTAACCCAAATACCAACGCATATACAGACGGCGAAAAAACAAAACTTGCTGGATTAGAGTCTTCCAAATTCTTAGGAGAATTCGTTTCTTTGGTTGCGTTACAAACCGCTCTTCCTTCTCCTTCAGTTGGTTCTTATGCCTATGTTGATACAGGAACCGGACAAGATGTTGAAAAATATTTATGGGATTCTTCAGATAGTCAATATGTCCTTCAGCAAGGAAGTTCAACGGCTGAAACTCCAGCAACGATAAAAGCAAAGTATGAAAGCAACGTAAATACCAACGCTTTTACTGATACTGAAAAGACTAATTTAAACAATCAAAGCGGAACAAACACAGGAGACGAAACGGCGGTAACAATAAAAGCAAAGTATGAAAGCAATCCAAATACCAACGCTTTTACTAATGCTGAAAAGACTAATTTAAACAATCAAAGTAACACAAACACAGGAGACGAAACCGCTTCAACGATACAAACGAAAAGACCGTTAAAAACTGTAAACGGCACAAGCTTAGAAGGTACAGGAAACGTTTCTATAAGTGGCGCTACACTTACAAAAGAAACTTCTTTTAGTAGTACCCAAATAAACAACTTCAACAGTAACACTTTAACAGACGTGCCTAACATGAAGATAACGATCGTTACGGCTGGAAACTATTCTTTTATATCGACTATTAATTGTTTTAACGATCAAAATGAAGAGGTTGAAGTGACCCTTGCAATTACTCCAATTTCTTCAAGAAGCATTACTTTAATAGACGGAACAACACAATCTTTGACAGCCGGATCTCAATTTTCTTTTGTAAAACAGTTACAGTTTGACACGCAAAGAAAAAAACAGGACCAAACATTGCAAAGAGATTTTATAATTGACGGCTTACTTGTTGGCGATGAAATAGACGTTCAAATTAACACAAGAGGCGATAATATAGACATTGAAAATAGGTGGCTAACAGGTTTTACAGTTTCATAAATGATAGATTGCAAAAGATGTGTAAATAGTGGTTGTTGCAAACTTAAAATAGAAATAAGTAAGCAAGAATACGAAAGTCTTTCAGACGTGGTAAAAAAAGAGTTTACAAAACATATTGATTCTTTTTTGGAAAAAAACCCACATCTTAAAGGTTTGGTTGAAAACGATCTTGAAATTTTATTCAATGATAATTACGCAATTATGAACAAAGGAATTGACGGTTATTGCAATTTATTAAATAAGAAATCAATGCTTTGTTCAGTTTACGAAGAAAGACCGCAAACTTGTAAAGATTACAAAAACAATAAATGTCAAAATATTAGATTAATGGATTATGAAATTTCAAATTGACACAAGAGAAGAAGTCGATCAAAAACAATTCAACTTTAATATAAATAATAATTATGATATTCAGAGTATTGTTAATTTTGATAATAAAATAACTGTAACCGCAAATATTACAGAGATAGAAAAAACAGAAATTATAAATTATTATAATTCTTTGAGTTCTGATTCTTCTTCCGATCTTCCTTATTCTTTGCAAAAATATATGAATGATTATGACATCAAAGAAAAAGACGGTCATAATTATTACAACAAGAAAAGAAGTGAATTAGTACTTAGTATTATTAATTTAGAAAGAACAGAGCAAGAAGCCTTTCAAATTGATACAAAATTAAAAAACGTAAAAGATTCTTTATTGTCCGGAGACTGGAAGACCGCAAAAGCTTATTTAGATTTAGTAATAGTTGAAGAAGCTTTTACTCAAGATTTAAAAGACGAATATTTAATTGAAATTTCCGAATATATAACAAATAAATATTTATAATGGAAATAGTACTAAAACAAAAAAGCGGTAAAAAGTGGGAATTGCATCAAGAAATTAGACACGTTTTGCACAATAAAGAGGAAATTATAATTTATAGAGGGTTTCCGACTGACCTTTCAAGCGTTCCCAAATTTCTTTGGGGTGTCTTACCGCCTTATGGAGACTTTCTTCTTGCTTCTTTGGTACATGATTATCTTTATACAAAAAACAAAAGCAGAGGGCGCAAATTTGCTGACAAAGAAATGTTGATCGTAAGTAATAAGATTAACAAAAACAAGATAGATAATTATATCAGATATTTTGGAGTTCGTCTTTTTGGTTGGTATTATTGGAAATATTACGATATTTAGAAATATGTATGACTTAACACCTATATTGAGAACAGCAGCCGAGCAAAACGCAACGTTCAAAGTATCAAGCTTTGCAAATATAGAAGGGCAAAAGTATATCTTTTATTCTTGTAATTACCATACATATTGGTTGAAACCTTGCTTTCAGTTTGAAATTATTGCTGAAAATGGGCTTTCTTTGGTCCTTAAAGTTTTAGAAGTTGAAAATAATAATTTCGTAAAAGCGGAAATAATCGGAGGCGACGGCGATCAAATTCCGGAGGACTTGCAAGAATTTGAAATTCCTTCAGGAACTTTTATTCATGGTACCTTACCAATGGCAGACGTTGAAATTTCTAAAATTGGAAACGGAGATCCAGCAAAGCAAGACTTTAAACCAATGCCGGTAATTTACCACCAAGAAATATATAGAAAAGTAAAGCAAATAAACGAAAGCGCAAATGATTACATTGCGCAAAACTTACGCATTTATTTTCTTGATGACTATTTGCAAAATAATTCAATGCTTACACAGGACCACTTCAATAATATTATTTATGAAATGGAGAATTACGCCAATTTCTTTGTGAATAATTTGAAAAAAGACCTTAGGATCAACAAAGATTATATTGACGACAATACGCATGATATTATTTTTAGGGTAAAAGCCGGCGAATATGTTTCTGGAAAAAATGTAAAACAAACTTTCGCAAGAAATCTTTCGGGCGTTGAATTGATAATTAGCTTAGCAGTAAAAAAAGATGATCGTTGCGGCGGTTGTTAAAAAAATTAGTAAATTAAATTTAAAATAAAATAAATACAATTATGGCAGTATGTAAATGCGATACAGGAATAGTGAACAGCGGTATTCCTTCTTGTGTAAGTGGATTCGGAAGAATAGCAAAATTATTCTTTGTTTATCAAGTTGCAACTGACGGAACTTCAAACGCGATTCCTTGCAGTCAAACAATTGATGAAGCTTATTTGACTTCAAAATTAAACGAATCGGATCCTTCAAAGCGTTGGTATCCTACGGACAAGATTTCAAATGTTACTGAAGTTCGTAACGATCCAACAACTGAAACAATAGACAATATTGATTCAATCGTTGAACAAGGTTCAAGAACTTTCAACGGTTTCTTTGTTGGAAAAGCAGCAAGCACACCAACTTACTTGAAATTTTTAAAATCTGTTCAATGTCCTTCTGTTATGTATTTCGGTATTGATGTGAACGGAACAATTGTTGGAGTTGAAACTCTTTTGTCTGGAGCTGCAGCCTTGACAGGTATTAACATTCAACCACAAACTTTGAATTCTCGTCCGGTTCCGGCAACTTCAACAACTTTGGCAAAGAATGAAATTACATTTTCAGTTGATTCTTTGGTCCAAGATGAAACAATCGCTTATATTTCAGCTGATGAAATTACAGCGGATTTATTAAACGCGAACGGTTTAATTGATGTGACTTTGATCGAAGGAGCAGCCGCAACAGTTGGAACAGCAAACGTTTTAGCTTCTTTTATTTACGGTTCTTTATGCAACAAAGAAAAGTTCGAAGGCGCTATTGCAGCGGATTTCTTAATTAATAACGTGACATCTTCTTCAGTTGTAACAGTTACAGGAGCAACAGAAGCAAGCGGCGGAAATTACGAATTAACTTTTGCAGCGCAAACAGCCGGCGACGTTTTAAACGTTCAAATAAGTAAAGAAGGTTTTTCTTCTAATGTGGTTACGATCACTATTCCTTAGTTTTACTCTAAACACAAGTATATTAAAGAGCCTATAAAATTTTATAGGCTTTTTTCGTATATTAAAGCATGAACTTTGAAGACTGTATAAAAGAAGCGATTTCATTCTTTGAAAATATCGAAAGTATTCTTTTTGAAATTACAAACGAAAAAGATACTCAAGATTTTTTAATTGATACTTTACAGGACCAACTTTTCACAACAGGAGAAGACGGTGACGGGGTTTCTTTAGGAGATTATAGTCCTATAACAATCAAGACAAAAAAGCGAAAAGGACAACCGACCGACCGAATAACCTTAAAAGATACCGGCGCTTTTTATGATTCATATTCAATACAACCTTTTAATGGCGGTTTCTTTATTGAAGCGGAAGGAAAAAAGAACTTTGTCTTTTTTCGATATGGGGACAATATTCTTAAACCAAATGAAGAAAGCTTGATATTAATTTCTGAATATTATAAACAAAAATTGCATGAGTATTTTATCAATATTTTCAACTAGAAAGAAATATGACAGCATCAAGAGTCTTCCAATTTCGATTTGGTGGTCCATTACTGAAGGCGGTTCTTTTGAAAGTCTTGTAATTTCCGGAAAATATTCTAAATTGGAATTGTACAAAACGTATTTAGATTTATTACAGGAATATTATGATAATTTCGGAACAACGGAAACACATGAAGCATTTATAAAAGCACGATATGAATACGCGTTGAAACTTGCAAGGTATGTTCATACACAAAACGGATTTGATAAAACGCTATTAAAAATGGCTTTAATTGATTTGAAAGAATTAACGCCAAGACAGGACCAAAACGGAAACAAACAAACACTTCCTGAAGCAATAGCGATAATAGAAGAGAACTTTAATTTTCCAGTCGATCAAGATAAACTTTCTGTACTAAAGTTTTATTCGTATCAAAAGAGGATAACTGACAAAATTCAAGCGCAAAAAATAAAATAATGGCTAAAATAACGAACAAAGAATTTATTAGTAATGATTTCGGACAGCCGGCAATTGATGCACTGAAAGAAATACTTTCTTTAACTGATGACCTTATCGGAACACTTAAAAAAGTAGGTAAGGAATCAGAGGGAGCGCTTGAAGGATTGGATCCGGCGAAAAGTGTAAAAGATTCAAACAAGTTAAATGATATTTTAGAAAAGTTACTCAAGACAGAAACAGAACTTGCAGAACTTCAAAAAGATAAAAAGAAAGTTGTAAGCGATCTAAAAAAACTAGAGGACCAGAAACTCAAGACAGATAAAGAAGCGCTTGCAATCGCTGTAAAAAGCACAAAAGCAAAGCAAGAAGAACAAAAGCTTTTACTTGCTGAAAAAAGAACACAAGCCCAAGCATTAAAAAATTCAACAGCAAGAAGAAAGGAAAGAGAAAGACAATTTGCTTCAAGAGAAAAAGAACGAAAGCAAAGGACCAAACAATTAACAGAATACCAAAAAGAAAGCCGTAGATTAACTCAATTACGAAATTCATATAAAGATTTAGCAGTAGCAGAAAAAGAGAACACGAAGGAAGCAAAAGCACTATTAAAAGAAATTACAGCACTTGACAAGAAGCTCAAGGAAATAGACGAAAGTGTCGGACAAAATCAAAGATCCGTCGGTAATTATGAAAAAGCATTAAACGGCTTAAATTCCGGACTTGCAAAGCTTGGAATCGTTGCAGCAATCACAAAAGGTTTTGAATTGTTGGGTTCGGCTTTTGGAGACACCAGAGAAGGAGCACTTCAGCTTCAAATCTTGTTTTCTAAATTTACGGAAACGTCAAAAGTTTTTATAAATAATTTAATTGATTCGGGGGAAGGATTAAAAAATATTTTCGCCGGAATCGTTGCCCCTATTGAAGCTTCTCTTTTAAGACAGGTACTTGCAATCAAAAAAGTTCAAGAAGCTTTATCATTTGGAGACACCGCAAAAAGATTGCAAGGAGAAATTGCAGCGATTGAAGAAAGACTTGTTTTTCTTGATAAGCCTTTGATTACTGAAGGAGTTGAAAAAGTTAAAAAAGCCTTTGAAGGAACAGTTCAAACCACGTCGAAAGCAATAAAAGAACAAGAAAAGTTTCTTCGTTTACAATTAGAAACTAGAATACAAATACAACAACAAGAAAAAGCGCTTGCTGGACTTGCAGAACAACGTCAAATATTACAGGATATAAGCGACGACGACACAATCGGATTTGTAACAAGAACCAAAGCAGTTGAAAGAGCGCAAAAAGCCGCCGTTGATTTTGCCAAACAAGAAAACGAACTTGCTTTGCTTAAAGAAAAATTAACTATTGAAGCGGTAAAACAGGATCTAAGAAGAGCGAAAGTATTAAATGAATCACAACTTCAAGCGATCAAAACAGGGGAACAACTTCAAGCGATACTTGAGGACGAAGCAAAAGCAAGGAAAGTTTCTGATGCAAACGACGAAGCTTTTTCAGCGGCTTTCATTGAAAGAGTGAATAAACAAGTTGAAGCGGAAGCGTTCGCAAGGGACCAAGAAGAAAAGAACAGAAAAACGGCTCGTGATGCCTTTGAACAAGAACTTGATATTTTAGAAGAATTCACAGAAAAAAGAGTTGCTTCAAATGAAAAAATCATTTCTAGTGATTCGGCGACATTACAGGAAAGACAAAAAGCACTTTTAGAAAATGAAAAACTAGAAAAAGAATTATTTGACGAAAGCATCAAAAGAATATTTGCACAAGCAAAAGCATCAATTGACCTAAGAAAAGACCTTACGCAAGCGGAAAAGGACCAACAAAAAGCGTTAATTGATACGGCGGATATTCAAAAAATATTGAATACGCAAGATGAACAAGAAAGATTTAATTTAATTAGATCGCTTGATCTTGGAGAAATTGAAGAAAAACGATTGAAAGATTCTTTGAAAATCAAGCAAGATATTGCAATAGTAAACAAGGAATCTTTAAAAGTAGAAGAAGAAGCGGCAAGAAAAACAATTGAATTACAAGCTGAAATTTCAATTCAAGAAAAGAAACTTGCAAATGAATCTTTTGATCTTGATAAAGCAAAGCTTGACAGCCAAAAGAAAAACCTAAACGAAAGGATTTCATTACTGAAAAAAGATTCAATCGAAAGGTTACAACTTGAAAAACAATTAAATGATTTGTTGATCCAAGAACAAGGAGAAAAACTTGATAAGGAAACACAAAAAACAGAAGAAGCAGCAGAAAAAAGAGCGGACGCAATCCAGACAGCCGCAACACTTGCAACCGACTTTATACAAAAGAATAATGAAAAAAGACTGAAAAATATTGATGATACTTTGACAGGTATCGAAGAAAGACAAAGTTCTTTAAGAGCAGCAGCCGAGCAAGGAAACGAGCAAGCCGTCAAAAGCTTAGCGGAAAGCGAAAGACAGGAAGCAGAAGTTCGAGCACAAAAAGAAAAGGAACTCAAAAGACAACAAAGAATTGAAGCCGGTCTTGCAGCCTTCCAAGTATTTTCAGCGAACGCCGAAAACGATCCGAATACGGCACTTTCTAAAACGTTTACAGATATTACAGCTTTAAGCGCTTTTATTTCTTCATTGCCTTCCTTTTATTCAGGAACCGAAGACACCGGAACAGTTGCAAATTCTTTGGACCAAAACGGAGGAAGACTTTCGGTTTTACATGATAACGAAAGAGTAATTACAGCCGAGCAAAACAAGAAGATTGGTAATATATCAAATGAAGAATTGGCACGAATTGCAGTAGATCATAAAAGAGGGACATTCCGACAGTTTGAAAATGTTACTCCTTCAAGTGGTCCTTTATTAGTTCAGAATAACAATGAAAGTTTAAAAGCTGAAATGAACGAATTGATAAAAGCAGTAAAAGCAAACAAACAAGGCGATCCGGTGCAAAGCTTTGACAAAAGAACCGGAGTATTAAAAGAAGTGGTAAAAACAGGAATGAAAATAAATAATACTCATAAACAATTATTTTACCCTAAACGCAAAAGATAATCATGTCGCAACCTTATTTTGTTCAATATAGATTAGGGGGTAATTTAATTGATAACCCCACAGAGCGCCAAGATACAAGTGTACAGGTGCAATTTGACGAAGGCACGCAAGGAAGCATTGAAACTTCACAACTTACCTTTGTCAATGAAGCTTATACAATCATAAAAGAAACGGTTGAAAGTGGATTAATTACCGAAGGGTTACCACTTACAATCACAATACAAGAAGGCGAAGAATCAACAGAAGTTTTTAACGGCTATTTAGATTTTTCAACACTTGAAGACTTGACAGGAAGCGAGCCAAAATTCTTGGCTTCTATTGTCGAACAAGACGGGCTTACAAATTTATCTGAAAGTTTGGAGGGGGTTACCTTTGCATTATTGGAGGCAAAAGGATTTATAACTTCTTCAGATTATCAAGAGGTAAAATATTTAATCGAAAAGCAAGTCGCACTTCTTGAGCAAGCTTTTCTTGCGCTTTCTGTTTTTTTAATGATAAAGGAAATCGCGGAGGCTTCTTTTCGTTTATCACAACAAATCGCTATTATTTCGGCTATTGTAACCACTCCAATAAGTGGACAGGTAGGCGCTTTAATTTATGCGGTGGCTTCAGCACTTTTTGAAATTGCGTATATTTTCATCATGGGAGCGGCGCTTCTCGATCTTATTCAGCAATTTATCGAAAACTTAATTTCCTTTGAAAGAGAATTTCAAGGTATCAAATATAAAACAGCACTTGAAAAAATATTTTCCTATCTTGGTTATACTTTTGTTTCGCCTATTCCGGAAATAGATACTTATGTTTATTTACCTTCAAAAGCTGAAGGAAGATCGGACAAAGGAATTCCTTTTGATTCGGATTTCGGTTTCGTTGCAAATGAATTTGTTTCAATGGTCCTTGATATGTTCAGAGCTGAAATATTTGTCGTAAATAATGAAGTACAATTAAGGACAAAGAAGGATCCGTTCTTCCAGTCGCAAAGCACTTTTCAATTACCGGACGTATTGGAACAACCTTTTTCACTGAATATAAATGAAATTAAAGAAAGCCGTTTCATATCTTTTCAAGATGATATTTCGGACGCTTACACAGTTTCAAATTGGAAAGGAACAAGTTTTGTTGTAACCACATTGCCAATTACTCAAAATATACCTAAGAATAATTTAATAAAAGGACTTGAGGAAACACGTTTTCCAGTTGCTTTAGGGAACAGGAAAGAAGAACTTTCAATTCTTGAAGAAGCTTTGAATACTTTCTTTGAAGCCGCCAATTTTGCCTTAAGTGCTTTAGGCGCTTCAAATATTACGAATACTATACAAGCAAGAAAAGGAATGTTGATCATATCACAACCTTTTTTCAACGTTCCAAAGGTTTTGAATATGCAAGGCAATAGACTTGCGCAAAATTCAAGAGAAGGACTTTCGGCTCGTTATTTATGGGAAAACTATTTGAATTATGATAGTTTTATCGAGGACAATTTCAAGAGACAAAGAAAAGTATTTGAAGGTATCGAAATTCCTTTTTCGTATTCAGATTATAAAAAAGTAAAAGAAAATTCTTATTTTATCACTCCGAACGGAAAGAGGGGTAAATTCACATCTTTGGAATGGATAATTGAAGCAGACAGAGCCGAAGCTTCTTTTTGGGTTGAAGATGTTTATACGCGTAATTTACAGGAAGAAACAACAGAAGTAAGCTAATTATGGAAAAGAATCAATATTTAAACAAAGCATTGAAAGAAGCTGAAAAAGTTTTTAAGACAATAGAGCCACAAAGGCAAGCGGTCAATAGAATTATTCCAGAGATTAAAAAGAAACTTTCTGAAAATGGCGCTGATGTTTCTATTATTTCAAAAATGGAAATTGCAGCAAAAGCCGGAGACATAAAAACAATTATAGACCTTAAAAACAAAATGAATAATGCCGATTAAGGGAGATATAATTTCAAGCAGTTTTTCGCCACAGATAAGGTTATACGATACCGCCAACGGATCAAAGAAGCTAAAAGCCGGAATAACTGAATTTGTACGCGCTGAATACGAAGTTCGTATTTATTGGTACGCAGAGCCTTCAATCTTTTCTATATTTGACAACGGCGGCGAAATTGTACGAAGAGACGGACAAAGCTTTTTGACTGATGGCTTTCAAGTTGGAGAAGGTTTTTCAATTCAATTTGGTTTCGGATCAACAGGACAAACAGCGTTCGGAACAATTACCGCAATTTCTGAAGACGGTTTTACATTATTTACAAATATTGTTACGCTTACTAATGGAGATTATGATTCAACCGATGAATGCTTAATTGCCGGTTTACAAGATTTGGACCAAGCAATTTATCGTTTTGGGCTTATAGAAAATGAAGAAAGCTTTAATACAAATTCAAAACTTACAGGAGAAGACCAAAAATATTACGTTGAAGACATAACAACGACAGCAACTTTCGGCACAATTTCCGGAAACATTAAAGGTTGGGCGGCTGAAACTGAAGCCGTAAATATAAGAAAAAACACAAATACGGCTATACCTATAAATAGGGACGCAAATTTCGGCGGAGTAGGTGGAACAGTTCAAGGAAGTAACGTCTTAAATTATAGAGTAAGACACACATTTCCTATATTGCCTTACTTCACAGTTGGACAACTTCAAAATATAAAAGATTTGATTTCGCCAAGCTTCTTGGCTGGAAACAATTCTTTAAAACACGTTTTCGAATTAACAGTAAAAGCAAATATAACTGATGAGGAAAACAGTAAAAGTGTAAGATTTCAAAGTTTAGACGGTTCAATCGGTTTTTTTGATGAACTTTTCAACGGATTACAAAGTCAATATTCGGTTACTTCAGTAGATTATGAAGCCGTATCTTCAGGACTTTCAAATCCTTCTCTTTTAGTTGAAGGAGTGACAAGGGTTATAATCACTTTGAATTCAGATAATGGAACTTTTACCACATCAACGCCGATAATAGCAACGCATTCTTACTTACCGGACACCGAGAACGAATACATAGGAAGTCAAAACTATTTCAATGACAATTTCGCTTTTGAATCAACACCAAAAGGAGCCGGCGGTTCAATTATTACAAGTGTTATTACAAATGTAGTTGATGTAAATACTTTAGAAGTTACTTTACTAATTAACGTTTCAAGCGTTTTGCCGGAACTAACTGAACAAAGCAATTATCTTTTAGCCGTAACAGTTGAAGACGAAACACTTTCGCAAAGCGATCCAGACAGAACGGTTCTTTTAGTTGATGTAAATACTTACGACAAGGATCCGGACATTCCGGATTTATTGGTCCTAAATTCTTTTGAAAATTACGATCACATTACAGACATAACAGCAACAGGAAAGACAGATTATAAAGGGTGGATTCAAGACGGGTACGCGGTTCAAGGTAGTTTTTCCTTAGATCGTTCAAAATTTGCAGTACTTGAAAGATTATTTATTGATATTATTGCGGCAAACGACACAACAGGAGACAGCTTTACAATACAATCAAACGAATTTAATTTAGTTAATCAAGTAATTGACAGCGACGGAAACCAACAAATAAATATTGATACGCTTCAAGGTTTCAAGCTTGATGACTTGGACCAATTCAACCAAAAAAAGCTAACAACCGGAACTTTTGACGGTACTTTCATTGAATATAGTTTCTTACTTGGGTTAAAAATAAATTGGCAAGATTGGCTTTCTTTAGAAGGTGCCGACACTGTTTTTTATGATGCTACGCAACCGAATAATGGATTGAATCAAAACGCTTCAAGATATAATTTAAAAGAAGGTTATGAACTAAAAACGATAGTAAGAGCCGAAGTACTAGAAAGCGTTCAAAACATTACAACGGAATATATTTTAAGGTCAGAATTAAATGCTTTAGATTTTGACGAAATAAGCGGAGAAGATTGGTCCGGAACAATTACAACAAAGGTAGATGAAACAGGAGCAAGCGCCGACGGTGCAATTTTAGGAAGTGGACAAAGTACGCAAATAATCGCAACTTTTACGCCTAATTTTGTGGTAACTCCAGATGTGAATGAGTATACCGGAATTATAAGAATAGTTGAAAGATTACCACAAGGAGATAAAACAATTTATGAACTTTCTTCAGTACGATCTTCACAGCCAAACAATTTATTGATACCTTTGGACGGCGAAGCACTTACAAAGGTTTCCGTTGTTGGTTCTGATGTTGTTTTAGAATGCAGAACAGACAAAACATTGATTGAAAATGTTAATTATACGGTTTCGGCTCGTTTGCTTGGTCCGGCGGCTTCTGTTATTGTGGGAGATTTTAACGACGATTTTTCAAACGATTTCTTTAACTAAATATGGCTATAATAATAGATAATACGAACAGTAACGCAATGGACCAAGCAGTCCTTGCAATAAGTCAAGAAGCGCCAGTTGTAAATTTACCAACCGAAGGAGTTTCGATTGATTTTTGCGTATGTAATTATGTTTGTGAATATGAAAACGATGTCTTCGCCTCTCTTACAGATTCGGCGGACTATAAAAACGACAAGACAAATTTCTTAATAGGACTAACAGCAACTTCTTCAATTCTTGAAATTACTCTTGTTGGTCCTGATGATGAAACAGTAATAACGGACGACACCTTCGGCGAATACTTTTCAAAAGGAAGTTTCACAAACACAGACAATCAAATTAATTATGTTGGATTTATTGCAAATTGGAATAATATTCTTTCAATTAAAGGCGCCGGCTTATATTATTTTAAGTTTAAAGAGACGGTTTTTTCGCAAGATTATGAAAGCGAAAGTATAAAGTATAAATTACAGAATTACAATGAAGCACAAGCAAATAAAACGATCCGTTTTAAGTTCATACAAAATGGAATAATTGAAAACGGTTTGGATTATACCGGCTTAAATTGGCAGGTTCAAATTCGGATAAAAGCTAAATTAAAATATCTAGGTTTTACTTTAGAGCAAGACAATTATTTGACTTCTTCAAGGACCATAAGACAAATTCAAGATAAAAAAATAAGAAATTTTGAAATTGAAACTTATTTGATACCTTCAGCAGTTGGAAACATTTTGGAAACTGGAGTACTTGCAAATAATATTTTAATTTCAAATTATGACTTTTTCGCTTACGAATTGCTTGATGACTTGGCGATCACAATAACGGAAAATTCAGATTTTAAAGGTAATTATAACACAAACAATCAAGGTTCTTTTGTATTTACAGCGGAAGAAAGAACACAAAACAGTATAAAAAGAAACGTATAAATATGTCACAGGAAACAAGAACCGATTTAAAAGCGCTCATAGACCTTTATATTACAACGAACGGAAACAAAGATATAACAGGGGCGCAACTCAATGAAATATTAACAAATATAATAGATTCCGGCTTTCTTCAGCTTGACGAATTGCGAACCGCTTTAAGTACTTCGTATGACCCAGCAACGCCGGCAAATTGGAACGCAACTATTCCGACAGAAGTAAAGGCAGCTTTGGACCAAGCAATTTCAAGAGTTGCAACGGTTGAAGATTCTATTTCAACTAATCCCTCAGACAATATTGCTTATGTAAGTGATTCGGGGAGCGACGTTATAGGAGAATACGAAATCGGCAATCCGTTAAAGCCTTTTGCTACGTTTAACAGTGCGATAAATTCACTCGGAAACGGTGGAATTATAAAAGCTTTGGGTGGTACTTATAACCAAAGTATTGCAAGTATTGCAAATAAAAACGGCTTGTTAATTATATTAGATGGTTGTACGTTAAACGGAACAATTACAGTTTCGGGAACGTCTCAAAATATAACAATTTCTTTAGTAGGTGGCACGATAAACAACACAAACGACTCGACCACTTTATTAATCCAAGGGAGTAACAATTTTATATTAGAAGGTGGTAAGGTAATAAATACAAATACTGGTACTAATTCATATAATATAAATGGGACGGGCTCTAATAAATTAATAAAAAATACATCTTTTGAGAGTCAGTACAGAAATACAAGTAACGTGAATGATGCTATCTTTGATACTTGTAAATTTAATTCACTCAATACGGGTTTATTTCAAATAAACAATAGCACTTTTTATAATTGTAAAATTGAAAGTACTAACGGGAATGGTTATAATTGTTCACTAACTGCAAACACTTTTTATAATTGTGATATAAAAGGGGCGGCTGGTATAACAAATCAAGTTAATACTTTAGGATATTTTTATAATTGCAGAATAGAGGGGAAAACATTAGAAGCTGTAACAATAGAAAGAGCAGCAGACGAGTTATTTTTTAAAGATTGTGATATAATAGGAAATACTGATGCTATAACATATTCTGGTAACACACAAAGAGCAGCCACGACAAATAATGTTTTTCAAAATTGCAAGATGTACGCTGGTACAGGAGATGTATTTAATGAACCAACATATTTGGGAACTGATTTAGGTAACGCACAAGTAATAAATTGTACTTACAATAAATCATTCACACCAGCAACAGTACCACAAAAAATATTTGAATACAATAAAGTAGAAATAGTAGGACTTCAAGAACCTTTAAAATAAAAAAATATGAGTTTAAAAATAACAAATGCAGAAGGTTTCACTATAGGAGGCGTTCAAAATCCTTCAATTACTGAAATTTATGTTCGCACTCTTGTTGATATGAGCAAACAAAAATTAATTGATAGCGATTTTATTTCGATCAGAACAGAAGCAAAAACAACTATTGAAGGCGGTCTTTTTGATAATAGCATTCAAGTTGAAGGAATAAGTCCCTTGTATTGGCTTCAGTATTCGACAGATGTTGAAGACATGAACAGCCAATATTCAGAAATACAGGAAGACTTGAAAGTCAAGTTGTTAGAAAGCCAACCGGATTGGACCATTGAAATAGTAACACTCGGCACGCTTTAAAATTATAGAGTAGCAATAATATAAGCAAAGAAAAATAGTATATTGGCGAAATAAAGGGCTTTTGGTCCTTGTTTCGTCAATTTAATAATATACTTATGTTTACTTTTAACTTTTACAAAGGAAGTCTTTCTTGGTTCAAAAGAATTACAAGAAGAGATTTATTCATGGTTTTTGTTTTTTGTTTTATTATCGCTTCAATATTTAGAGAAGAAATAAAAGAAATGATTCCGCATTATGAAAAAGATATTTTTGCCGTCGGCGTTGATGAACAACTAGATCTTCAATATATTTTAGACGATATTTGTAAAACTCATAATGTTGATTATCTCAATATTAATTTATTTCATAATGGGACAATTTCCGCAAGTGGTTACCACTTCAAAAAAATGAGTTGCATAGCTGAAGCAACAAAGGAAGGTAAACTTCCAAGAATTCAACACTTACAAAATTGGGTCATTGAACCCTTTAAGACAAAAATATCTATTGTGAAAAAAGTTGGTTTCGTTTATTTATCTGAATTAAAAAAAGACAAAGAACCGTATTTTTCACAAGTTTTGACAAAGTACAAAATCGGATCCGTTTTTTATGTTGGTTTATTTGACTCAAGAAAAAAGGACCAAAACGGAAACAATCACTTTATCGGTTATTTGTCTTTCGCTTGGGAGCATGAAACAAACTGGAAAGAAAGCGACCTTTTAAACATGATAAAAGAAAAACATAGGATTAAAGAATTCATCTTAAAATAAACAAAATAAACTTATGGAAGGATTAATACTAATAAACGAAAGTACAGGGCAAAGATATAAACTTGTTGAAATAAAAGAGCAAGCAAAGAAAAAAATAGCTTTTGTAATTGGTCACACGTCAAAAGACAAAGGCGCTTTTTCCACATTTTTACAAATTTCTGAATTCGATCTTTTCAAAGAATTTGCAAATAAACATCTTTCGGAAGTTGGAGATATATTTTTGCATGATGAAACAATAACTTCATACACACAAAGGCAAGCCGACACCGCGACAAAAACAACTGAATACGAATATGTATTTGAATTGCATTTCAACGCAGCAACACCAGCGGCGGAAGGTTGCGAGGCTCTTTTCTATACAGGAAATACAAAAGCCGAAAAGATAGCTGAAAAGTTTTGCTCTTTAATGGTCCAAGAAATGGATATGAAAAACAGAGGCGCAAAAAGCTTGAATGCTTCTGATAGAGGTTTCGGTTTCGTATCAAAACAAAAGCCAACAGCGTTGATATTAGAGCCTTTTTTTGGCAGTAATGAAGACGATTGTCGAAACTTCAAACAAGAAAAATATAAAAAGGTAATATTTGAATTAATTAATTACATAAATGCTTTATAAAGTGCACCAAAGAATAAGTAACATTATTAATATTTTAGCTGTTTTAATTGCTTTTTGCGGTCTTGGTTACGGATTTTACACAAGAAACAAAGATAAAACAGCGGAATTCTATGAAAAAGAAGCGCAAGAACGCGAAGAAATACGCGCTATCATACAAAGTATTGACAAAGGCAATAAAAAAGCCTTAGAGGATCACAAAAATGATTTCAATAAATACATTTTGAAGAATCAAGAAGTAATCTTTCAGCATGAAAAAAAAATTGAAAGCTTGGAAGCGAAAGCGGATCACTTGAAGAACCAAAATGAATATTTGCATACGCAAACAAAAACAGATAATAACATTTTGAAATCTGAATTAAAAAGTTGGACCGAAAAACATTTTAAAAAAGATGACTAAAACACAAAAGAAAAAGTTCAAAGATACAAAGCTTGGTAAATGGCTAAAAATAAAAGCGCCTGAATTGCTTGGTCAAGTTGGCGACTTTCTTCCAGATGCCGGAACTTTGGGAATAGTGAAAAGAGGTATTTCTATTCTTTCGCCGGACGATCAAAAAGAAGGAATTGAAGAAATAAAAAAAGTTGAAAGGAAATTGACGGAAATTGATCTTGAAAACGCAAGAATTGACCTTGAAATATTAAAGACGAAATTAAGCGATAGAGAGAGCGCAAGAAGTCGAGAAATACAAAGTATCAAGACAGGAAATAAAAGCGATTTAATGTATGTTTTAGGCTTTGGGATGCTAGGCTGTTATATTGGTTTACTTATTTCATTAATCTTTTTAAATATTCCGGAACAAAACAAGGACCAACTTATTCACATGGAAGGAATAATGGAAGGCGGACTCCTTGCAATGATTTCTTATTATTTTGGAGATTCGCAACGATCAGAGAAGAAATAAAAAAAGCCGTATAAACTAATATACGGCTTCTTTCATCATCCTTTATTTAACATATAACAGATTGTAAGATAATCAATTTACTTGAGGGTTCAAACTTTGTGAAAGCATTGTTTCCGCTTCTTTGATGTTTCCAGCTTCAACAAGATGAAAAATACCAACGCTTTCAAATAATGCTCTTGTTTCAAGTGTTATTATCCTACCTTCAAACCATTCTTTCAAATTATTCAAGGCTTTCTTTGTTTTATTCTTTTGGATAATCTTTTTTTGAGAAGCGCTTTCGCCGGTAACAGTTGAAGAAACGAAATATTCAGAGACAAAATATTTTCTTGCAACTTCTTTTTGTTGAATTCCTTGAAGTACGTCTCGGATAATATCTTCTTTTATTTGATCTTTTAAAAGCTGAAAATCTAAACAACGTTTTAAAATTATGTCTTTTTGTTTTTCCAACTTCTTATGGTCGGATTGTTGAAAGTTATAAAATTCATGCGTTTTTCTTGCGCAACGTAAATAATTGGAGTTCTGAATTTTTACATCTTCGTAAGTTCTTTCGAACACAACGGAAAATTTATTGTTGTCTTTTGAAAAGTTTATTGCCGCAAGTTTCAAAATTACTTTTTCAAGCTGGAAGAATGAAATATTGACAGTATGACAAATAACCTTGTAATTCAATTCTTTAAAGAACCACATTTTATATATTTTTTCGTTGTCTTTTGTTTTGCCTTTTACCAAATCTTCAGCTCTTTTATTTTTGGCTATTGCTTCAGGCGATATATTTTCAAATCTATACATGATATTAATGTTTTAATTTTTTGTAAACTTCTTCGATTCTTTCTTTTGCTCTAAATAGTTGACTCTTGCTGGTCCCTACATTTATGCTTAGCAAGTCGGCTATTTCTTGATGAATTAATCCTTCAAAATAATAGAGATTAAATATTCTTTTTTGTGAAGGCTTCAATTTTTTATCAACTATTTCTTTGATTACTTCCATTTTATATTCTTGCTCGTTTTCTTCTTGGAAGGTTGGCGCTTCGGTTTGCGCGTAATAGTCAGTATCAAATTCTTGGCCAGTGTAAAAAAGGCGGTCCGTAAAAGTTGGAAAACGATTTGATTGTTTAAAGTCGTCGTTTTTATAATTTGTTTTGACGTTCTTTGAAAGCACAGCAACCCAGTTCTTAAAATCTTGGATTTCTACTTTGTAAGAATTAAAATATTTCAAAACTCTTTCGACCGCAATTTGGACCATATCTTCGTCTTGGCAAATATATTGAATCAGATTCAAATGTAATTCAATGACTTTGTTTCTCGCTTGAGTGTTTCCGCTTTGACCTTCTATAATAAGTCGCTCAATTTCTTTTTTTTGTGTTTTTATTTTTACTTTGCTTGCTGTCATAATGCAAAAATTAAGGAATAATAAGGATCTTGTTTTTTCTTCAAAATATCTTTGAATCTTTGAACAGAAATAAAAGTTTCAGTTTCCGGAAATGGAAATTCTCTATTTGTCATAATGATTTGTTTTTCTTCCATATACCAAAATGCAAACTCTTTATTTTCCGCAAGTTCAAAGCGCTTGAAACATGAGTGAGTCACTGGCTGAACTTGTATGATGTCCAACCAGTGACACAAATTTTCTGTTTCCTTTTCAGTTTTAGGAATTATTACCAAAGCTTTTATTTTTTGATGCTACTAAATTGCTAAACTCTTTAGTTCCGTGAAAGTCCGGATAAGAGTCCCAAACGCTTTTTAATTGGTCCTTAGTTGTACACAAATTGACTTCTTGAAGCAAAGCATTAATCGAAGGCTTTTGAACGTGCCCGTCCACGTCCTCATCTGTTACAATACCAAGAATAGAAGAAAGCGAATATCTACGCAAATAAGTAATAATTGAACCGGCGGCTTGAATTTCAGACATTTTCGCGGCTCCTTTGACATTGCTTGAAATAGTACTTTGAAAGAATTCGCCAGACTTCGCATGAATTAAAATAGTCGTTACTGATACGGCTCCTTCTTCACTTCCAACTAATTGAGTAAAACATAAACCGGATTCTTTCATAATTGGCGTAATGGTTGAAACAATAGAAGGTAAGTCAGCGTACTTATATCCATATCCTTGAGAACTTTTACCAAGCACAGGACATTTGCTTTGAAAGCTGCTTAAAGCTTTTGCAATTTCAACTATTGTTTCTGATTTATTTTGATTACTTTTAGATTCATTCATAAGTTTATTATTTGATTTGTTTAAGAATTAAGTCTTCCAAAATTGGAGGGCTTTTTTTATACATTGTAAAAAATTACGTCTTCTTTTAAAAGCTGAAATTCTTCTTTTTTAATTTCTCTTACTTTTGCCGAAACCTTTACATAATTAAATTTGTGCGAAATGATTTCTTCTATTTCTTCAGTACTTAAAAACGATCTTGAAGAAAACAAAAATTGTTTTTCGTAAAGTGTTTCATTCACAGGAGAAACGCCGTTGAAGAAAACATCAAAATAATATGAGTTTGTTTTCTTCTTGTTTCTTGCTTCACTCAATTGCTCCAGTTGCTCAAGAACTCCGGCAACTTCGTTGTATTCGACAACAACGTTTTTTATTTTACTTACTTTTAATAATGCTTTTACTTTATTAAGTAAGTCTTCTTTTATGATGTATCTTTTCATAGTAAAAAAAGCCCCAATCAAGGGGCGCTAAATTTATGATAATTGACTTTTTAATTGCTTAATTTCTTGCTTATAAGCGTTGATGGTTAGCGAATAGCTACTTTTCATATATTCAGAAGCCGTTTTGATTTTTTCTGTTAATGCTTCAATACGTTCTTGTCTTGTTTGGATCTGTATTTCGATTCCTTCAGAAGACTTCATTATTTTTTGAAACCTTGCTTCTACGTTTGCGCTTGCTTTTTCTCTTACTGTCATGCTGTTAATGTTAAAATGTTATAAATGATTTATGAAAAAGGGCGGTTAAGCCCTTGAATTTGTTACTCTTCGTAAATAAATTCTTCTTTATAAAGCTTGTCAACTTCTGAAAGTGGCAATCTATAAAGTTGCTCCTTCAAATCTTTTATGTCGTAATTACCCATATTTTCAATAGCTTGAAGAAAGCAAAGATTTAATTTACAACAATCTTTAGGTATATATATAGCGCCTAAAACGGTTTCTACTTGATTGAAACATACTGTTTCAAAAAATGGGGTATCTTGCCAATTCATACCGGCGTATAAACGATTGAATTCATACTTTACGATTCCAGCAAGTTTTCTTGTTGTCTTGTCAGAAATAAAATCGAGGTTGTTTAAATTTGTTACAGTCATTTTTTTGAGATTTAAAATGTTATAAATAAGTGTTTGTATTAATTATAACGCAATATAAACAAAAAAGTTTACAAAATGTAAAAAAAACTTTACAAAAGTTAAACTTTTTATTTTTTGAATTGTATAAATAAATATAAATACTTAAAATATGAACTTAGAAAAGAATATAAAAATAAAAATGGTTGTTGCTGGAATAGATTCTAAAACGGAACTTTGCGAAATGATTAATATTTCAAGACCTTCTCTTGATTACATATTTAAAAAAAATGATTGCAAAATAAGTACTTTGATCAAGATTGCTGAAGTCCTGAATTGTAGCGTTTCGGATTTGGTCCAATAAAAAAAGCCTTTGCATCTCAAAACAAAGGCTTTCTTTACTAATTTTAAACACTTTTTTAAACTTCAAAAAATGACTACGTTTCGAAATCCTTATAAAGGTAGTAAAATTTTAACAAAATAAAAATATATGAGTATTTCAAGCGTTCCGGTTTCTTTGCACAAAGCGTTTTCAACGCTGTCAGAGGATCAACAAGAAACTTTCTTAGCACAATATAAAAGCAGTAAAAAAAGCGTTCTTATTTGTTATTTATGGTTTGTTATGTTGGGCGCTCATTACGCCTATTTAAACAAGACCGCTTTGCTCCTTGCGTACTGGGTAACTTTTGGCGGTTGTTTTGTTTGGTTAATTGCTGACATTTTCCGGATTCCGTTTTTGGTCCGCGATCACAATAAAAAAATAGCTTTGGAAATAATGCAAAAAGTGAAAATATTTGAAATGTAAATAACTGAAAGCAAAGGAAATTAAAAAATCCTTTGCTTTTTTTGTTATTTACAACTTGTAATTGTCTGGAACTTTGGACCAATTTGCCAAAACTACATTTTCAACGTAACAACCAAGTTGCTTTTCAACTTCTTCTTGAGCAGCTTTCAACGTTGGCATCTGGTCCAGGATTATATTTATCATGTTTCTTTTTCTTGCGAATTGTTGCGTATAAGAAACGCAAAGTAAGTATTTCATAAGTCTATTTTTTATTTTCTCTTTCTTCGCAATCTTCAGCGAAATATTTTAAGTATTCAATTATTTCTTCTTTCTCATGTCCTTCAACTAACATTCCAGCGATCAACATATAGTTATGTTTTTCAATAGTCGTTTGATTACATGCTAGTTTTCGCATATCAAGCTCGTTTTTATCTTTATTTGTCATAAGTCTATTTTTTAAAATGTTCCTGGTACTTCTTTCCGGTCTTGTACCTTTTATAAAGCTCTTCAGCTTTTTTACACAAGACTACCTTTCCATTTTGGAAATAGCAGTCTTGGCAAAGATAAGGACGTTCAACTCTTGTACTCATTCAATTATAATTTCTGTTTTTGTAGAAGGGCAAACGATCAACGGCTCCGGCTCTTGCTGGATTAGATGTTTTTTAGAAATTATCAATTTGCCTTCTTTTTCTCGGATAAAGAATTGCTTTTTATCTTCAGTTTCGATTACCAAAAGATTTGTTTTTTCAGTCGCTTTCATCATGAATTAAAATCTTAGGTTTATTTTTTTGCGGCTTCTATTGTTGTAAATCTTTTCTATTAATTCGATAGTAGTATCCACATTTACGCAATCGACTAAACTTGTTGATTGTCTTTTCAATTTAGATTTAAACACTTCAAAAGAAAATTCTTTATTCTTAAAACATCTAAGCATAGCAGCAATAAAAGTCTTTCTTCTTACTCCTTCGTAATATTCGCCAAGTGATAAAATAGCGTCGGCTCTTGCGCAAGATAGATTATAATTTTCCACCTTAAATTTACCTTCTCGAAATGTTTTTGCGATTTTTGAATTGTCCCTTGCGTGCAAAAATAACATTGTACAGGAGGAAGTTAGTTTATATCTTTCTTTGAACTCCTTAAACTTGATATAGTTGTCTTCGCCAAGATCGCAATAACCTTCAAGATAATCCTCATTACTCCAATTCTTAGCGTTTTGATTTAGGATATGAACTTCGTTCAAACTATATCCTTCTTGTACAACATAATACAAAGGCAAATTCAACTCTTTGATGACTTCGAAGCGGTGTTGACCGTCAATAATTTCAAACTTTTCATTCACTAAAATAATAGTAAGTAAATAATGCTGTTTCATACTTTCTCTTAATCTATTGATATGAGAAAGGTTTTTGGTCCTATTTCCGCCAATGTTTTTGAAGCGGTTATACTGAAACGTTCTTTGTACTGGAGATATTCCTTTGAATAAGTTCATAAGTGTTTTATTTATTTGTTTCTGTAAAGATAATAAAAATATATATAAAAACATATATAATTATATATAAATGTGTATATTGCATTCATGGAAACGAGCAAAGAAAAAAAATACATTGGTTTACAGTTGGAGACTGAAATCATAAAAGACTTGAAGGACCAAGCAAAGAAGGAGCACAGGACAACGGCTAACTTTCTTAGAATAATTATCACAAAATATTTAGAATCAGTAAAACAAGATTAATTTATGAGAGACGCTTTTTATTTTAGCCACGACAGCAACGCAAAAGACGATCCTAAAATAATGCTTTTAGTTGATGAGTTAGGACTTGAAGGTTACGGTATCTTTTGGGTATTGATTGAAGAATTGAGAAATCAAGAAGGATATATGTATCCGTTGCGTCTTGTTCGCGTTCTTGCGCGAAGATATAATACAACTGAAGCAAAAATGCAGACAGTTATAAAAAATTACGATCTTTTTAAATTTACTGAAAATGATTTCTTTTTTTCAGAAAGTTTATTACAAAGAATGAGGCACTTAGACGAAAAAAGAAGAAAAAGACAAATTGCTGGATCAAAAGGAGGAAGAAAAACTCAAAAAGCTTTGCGCAATTCAAGCAATGCTTCAAGCAATGCTTCGAGTAATGCTTTGAGCATTGCTTCAAGTGTTGCTAAAGCAAGTAAAGTAAATAAAAGTAAAGAAAAAGATATTACGCATTTTGCAAATACGTGCTTTAGCTTTGAAGAATTTTGGGAAACATACAAAAGGAAGAAAGACAGAGCAAGAGCCGAAAAAGCTTATTCAAAAATTTCTGAAGCTAACAGACAAAAAATAAAAGATACTTTAGAAGCTTACGTTCAAAATACAGAAGTTCAATTTCGTAAGTATCCAGTATCTTATCTTAACGGCGAAAATTGGAATGATGAGATTAACGTCTCCGGCGGCGCCGGTGGTCCAATGGGAACAAAAACAAGAGTATTAAACAGGGTACAAGATTAAACACTTTCAAAAAATGACTGAAAACTTAGAACAAACACAAAAGCAATTAATTTCTTATGTAATCTCAAATTCGGCACTTCATGAGG
>UPTG01000834.1_pt1 | contig 24341 bp, 27 predicted proteins | sample 2160121 | NCBI WGS metagenome assembly UPTG01 (sample SAMN06266255, study PRJEB28933) | marine metagenome | isolation source: Columbia River Estuary | place: USA:Columbia River Estuary, USA | collected 2014-07-27
TCGCATTGATATTGGGTTTGGGCCCCACTCTACCTACATGGTGAAGGAGGAGACGCTGGCCAAAGTTGCCGTGCTAGCCGACGAGCTAGAGGCCTCTGTGCAAATTCACTTACACGAGAGTCGCGAAGAGGTGCTCACTGCGGTGGAGCGCACCGGCGTCCGTCCCATTGATTTGCTCGAGCGTCTCGGATTACTAGGTCCCCGAACACAGTGCGTGCACATGACAGCCATTGGCGAGCAAGACATGGATACGGTCGCCAAATATGGCGCCCATGTGGTCCACTGCCCCCGGTCAAACCTCAAGCTTGGCGTAAGCATATGCCCGGTGCAGCGCCTGCTCGATCGTGGCATTAACGTCGCGCTGGGCACTGATGGTGCGGCCAGTAGTAATCGACTCAGCATGCTGGCAGAAATGCAAACCGCGTCATTGATTGGCAAGACACAGCATGGCGACCCTACAGCGGTCGATGCTTGGACAGCCCTAGAAATGGCGACATTAGCGGGCGCGCGAGCGCTGGGAAAAGAGGACACGCTTGGCAGCATAGAACCGGGCAAAGTGGCGGACCTCATTGCCATTAATGTCTCTGCGCTACCACTCTCACCCAACCATAACCTGGCATCCAGCCTGGTGTATGCCACCAGTGGACAGGAGGTGTCCTGGAGCTGGGTTGCTGGTAAACCCCTCATGCAAGACGGCCGCCTGCTAACACTCGACTACACTGATCTGATGACGCGAGCCGAGCGATGGTCTCAACAACTCGGCGCCTTTCGCCAGACACTGGAGGCTTAGCCTTATGTCCACCCCTGAAAATGTTGATTACGACGAAATTGCTAAATTCGAAAAACTGGCGTCACGTTGGTGGGATCCCAATAGTGAATTCAAACCATTGCATGACATCAACCCTTTGCGCGCAGGCTGGATTGATGAACGAGCGGATGTACAAGGTAAAACCTTATTAGATGTCGGCTGCGGCGGCGGCCTGCTGTGCGAAGCGCTGGCACACCGGGGAGCCTCTGTAACCGGGATCGATATGGGTGAGGCGCCCTTATCCGTTGCGCGCTTACATCAGTTAGAGAGCGGCGTTGACGTCACTTATCAACTCAGCACTGCAGAGGCGTTGGCTGAAGCGCGCGAGGGGGACTTTGACGTGGTGACCTGCCTAGAAATGCTAGAACACGTGCCTGATCCCTCGACTGTCATACAAGCCTGCGCGGACTTGTGTCGATCCGGTGGCGATTTATTTTTTTCGACGATTAATCGAAACCCAAAAGCGTTCCTATTTGCCATTGTGGGCGCGGAATATGTACTGAACCTGCTCCCCAAAGGCACTCACGAATACGCGAAGTTTATTAAGCCCTCAGAATTAGCGCGTTGGATCAGAGCAGCCGGATTGGATATGCAAGAGATGGTGGGTATGACCTACAATCCGATCACGCAGCACTATCGCCTCACCCCCGACGATGTCTCGGTGAATTATCTGATTCGAGCACGCAAACCGTGAGCGGTCATGTGCCACTCGCGGTGCTGTTTGACCTTGATGGCACCTTGATCGATACCGCGCCTGAATTTGTGGCCATTGGCTTGCGGCTCAGGCAAGCAGCGGGTTTACCCGCCGTCGCACCCGAAGCCATTCGCGGGAGTGTGTCAGACGGCGCTATTGGAATGGTGGCTGCTGCACTGGAGATCGGGACTGCCGACCCCACCTTCGAGCAGTGGCGCCAGTGGTTTATAAACGACTACGAAAAAGGATTGGGTCAATACAGCGAACCCTATCCGGGCCTTCGCGCACTGGTTTCAGCCCTCGGGGTAAGCGGCATAAAGTGGGGTGTCGTGACGAATAAACTGTCGCGCTTTGCACACCCACTGATGGAAAAAATGAACTTCAACCCACCCGCTGATATCGTCATCACTCCGGATGATGTGAGTCACCCTAAACCCCATCCCGAATCACTCATACTCGCTTGCAAGCGACTCAACTGCCCACCCGATCGCAGCGTATTCGTCGGTGATCACCGTCGCGACATTGAGGCTGGTAAGGCGGCTGGCTGCGCTACTATCGCCGCCGCTTACGGCTATCTTGCTGATGGGGAATCGGCAACAGCGTGGAAAGCCGATGCCATTGCCTATAACAGCCTAGAGCTATCACAGATGATTGAGAACCAGCTGCAATGAGCTTTTTACCCCCTCAATGGCAACCCTCTGATAATGAGCTTGCTAACAAAACCGTATTGATCACCGGAGCCGGTGGTGGGATCGGTCGTGCTGTTGCGCTAGCTTGCGCGAAAGTCGGCGCCGAAGTGCTCCTATTAGGTCGCAATGAAGCGGGGCTTGAAGCCGTCTACGATGACATCCTGAGCGCAGGGGGCCGCGAAGCCGGCATCATTCCACTTGACCTCAATACCACTGACGCCGCCCGCTACGAGGCCCTCGCTGAGCAACTGACAGAAGCGGACATCACTTTAGACGGGCTGGTTCATAATGCGAGTGTGCTAGGGGAGCGCCGATTATTAGCACAGACCTCACCGGCAAGTTGGCAAGAAGTCATGCAGGTCAATGTTTCATCGACTTTTTTACTCACGCGCGCGCTGATGCCGTTGCTGACGCACGCAGCACCCTCCTCCATTATTCTGACCAGTTCTGGAGTCGGGCGGCGGGGTAAAGCCTATTGGGGCGCCTATGCGGTATCGAAGTTTGCTACCGAGGGGTATATGCAGGTGCTGGCAGATGAGTTGAAAGCTACCAGCCAGATCCGAGTGAATAGCCTGAATCCGGGGGCCGTCAATACCAAGATGCGACGGATGGCGTATCCGGGAGAACAACCTGACACCAACCCGTCTCCCGAGGCGCTCACTGCTTACTGGGTTTATTTGCTCAGCGACGCCAGTCAATCGTTACACGGCGAGACGTTGAGTGCGCAGGACTAATTAGTGTTCCCAGCGACCCCGCCTGCCTGTCAGTCGTTTGCCCTTACCTGAAAACCGGTCACGCCGTTCTTGTTCTTTTTTGGTGACACTCGCCACGTCCCGGGTAGGCACTCCCGCCATCGCATAAATGACGTCGACGTCGCGTTGCGGCAGCTCTAAAGATTGCCCTTTTTTTAATTTCGAGGGCAGGAAAACTTCGCCGTAGCGCACACGCTTTAGGCGAGAAACGGTCGTCCCTTGGGATTCCCACAGTCGTCTGACTTCGCGATTTCTCCCCGCCATCAGTACGACGTAGAAGAACCGATTGATCCCATCACCTCCGCCTTCCTGAATGTCTGTGAAACGCGCGGGACCGTCGTCGAGCTCTACCCCACTTTTTAACCGCTCCAACATCGGTTCGTCGACCTTGCCCATTACCCGCACCAAATATTCGCGTTCAATCGAGCTCGATGGGTGCATGAGTGCATTGGCTAAGCCTCCATCAGTGGTAAACAACAACACCCCCGATGTATTGAAATCGAGTCGGCCTACCGAAATCCACCGCCCGCTTTGAAGACGCGGCAGACTGTCGAAGACGGTCTTGCGACTCTCAGGATCACTGCGAGAACAGACCTCTCTCTCCGGCTTATGGTAGAGCAACACACGGACCTGATCCGCTGGCTCTCGGGCAAGGAGTTTGTCATCTAAGCGAACCGTCTGCTCTGCCGTGACGCGATCGCCCAGTATCGCGACCTTGCCGTCTAACTTTAGGCGACCCTCCTCGATCCATTGCTCCATCTTTCGGCGCGAGCCAAAACCCAGATTCGCGAGCACCTTGTGAAGCTTTTCACCTTTATCTGCGGCGGGTATCGCCGCAGCGTTAAGACGCTTCGGGGGCTGCTTCGGGCGCTGCTTCGCCATCGCCTACCGTCTCCAGTTCATCGGCAGCACCATCAGTCTGGGTGCCAGAGGTATCAGATGACTCCTCATCATGTGGAACGTCATCATGTGGAACGTCATCATTCTGTAGATCACCATGTGGGAGGTCGTCATTTGGAAGGCTATCGTCTGGTACCTGGGGCAATTCCAAACCCAACTCACCTGACAAATTGTCGAGCTCCTTAATTTCGGCCAACGGCGGTAATTGGTCCAGCGACTTTAAGTTAAAATAATCAAGAAACTGCCGCGTAGTCGCATACATTGCAGGTCTACCGGGGACATCCCGATGACCTACGACGCGCACCCATTCTCGCTCTAGCAGCGTCTTAACGATGTTCGTGCTGACCGCGACGCCGCGAATTTCCTCGATTTCACCGCGGGTTATGGGCTGACGATACGCAATGAGCGACAAGGTTTCCATTAATGCACGTGAATATCGCGCTGGGCGCTCTTGCCATAACCGGGCGACCCAATCTGACAAGTTTTGACGGACCTGAAATCGATAGCCAGACGCGACTTGAACCAGCTCATAACCGCGGTCCTCACAGCGCTCGCCAACGATCTTAATCGCACTTCGTAACTCCTCGGTGGACGGCCGCTCATCTTCTTCGAACAAAATTGCCATGCGCTGCAGAGACAGGGGCTCCCCTGCCGCAAGCAAAGCACCCTCGAGAATTTGCACCAAACCCGCTTCCATGTTCACTCCGACTTTACCTTGATGTGGATTGGGCCGAATCCCTCTGTTTGGACTAATTCAATCAGGGATTCCTTCATCAACTCCATCAGCGCTAAGAACGTGACGACGACGCCTAGGCGCCCCTCTTCGGGTCGAAACAGCGTCACAAAGGGGACGAATCCATCGCCTTTAAGCGTCTCTAGCACCTGCGACATCCGCTCACGCGTCGACAAAGATTCTCGCTGAATCTGGTGGCTCTGATACATCTCAGCGCGACGCAATACCTCACTCAGCGCCAGCAGCACTTCGCGCATATCGACCTCGGGCAGCGGACGCTCCGATCGAATGTCGGGTGGCGCAGCAGAGGCCTGCCACAGCTCGCGCTCTAAACGAGGCAGCGCCTCAAGGTCTTCCGCTGCTTTTTTGAAGCGCTCATATTCTTGCAAACGACGAACCAGATTGGCGCGCGGATCTTCCTCATCTTCTTCATTTTCAGTGGCTCTGGGCAACAGCATGCGTGATTTAATCTCAGCAAGCATCGCCGCCATCAACAGGTACTCAGCTGCCAGCTCGAACTGCATGGCATCCATCAGTTCAACATAACGCATGTATTGCTCGGTGATCTGTGCCACGTCGATATCCAATATATCGAGATTTTGTCGACGAATGAGATAGAGCAACAGATCAAGAGGTCCCTCAAACGCCTCTAAAAACACCTCAAGCGCCTGCGGTGGGATATATAAATCTTTTGGCAGCTCGGTCACTGCCTGCCCTCGCACCATCGCGAAGGGCATTTCGGCTTGCTCTGGACGAGCAATAACCGGTTCGGGCGCAGCGGCTACCGTCTCATGGGGCCCACTGTCCTCCGCAGGATTGGGCGATTGTTCAGGGGATTTCGTCACGGTTCAAGTATACCCTCAGGCGACCTCAAAGTCGCTGACATCACCCAATCCGCGTCTGAGAATGACGGGCAGCGAGGCGGTCAAATCAATGACACTGGTTGGTTCTAAACCACAAAATCCGCCATCAATCACCAGATCCACCTCATGCTCAAGTTGCTGACGAATCTCATGAGGATCAGATAGGGGTAGATCACCGCCGGGTAAGGCCAAGGTAGCGCTCATCAGAGGCTCGCCGAGGGCGTGGAGTAATGCCTGAGGAATCGGATGATCCGGCACTCTTAACCCAATCGTCTTTCGCTTGGGTTGAACCAGCCGTTTGGGGACATCGCGTGTGGCCTCGAGAATAAAGGTGTATGGCCCCGGTGTTGCGTGGCGCAGTAATCGATACACGGCATTATCAACGCGCGCATAGGTGCCTAATTCTGAGAGATCGCGACACACCAACGTAAAGTTATGGTCGTCTTGCAAGGCACGGATCCGGCGGATCCGCTCAACCGCTCGCTTATTGCCCAGTTGGCAGCCCAGCGCGTAGGCCGAGTCTGTAGGGTAAACCACAACCCCTCCTCCCTGAATGATCGCCACCGCCTGATTGATAAGGCGCACCTGCGGCGTCTCGGGATGAATCGCAAAAAACTGGCTCATATCTCTGTCTCGTGCGCATGGGGAGGCGCTGTTTGCACAGCGCTTGTACTCCGTCGCTCGCTCCAGATACCGCTATCGACGACGTGCCCTATGGCGAGCGCGTTTCCGGTGGCGTTAACGTTATCTATAGTGTTTCCCAAACGCCCATCCCCTCCGGCATCTCTGTGATGCTCACGCCTAAACCCGCCCCATAAGGCGAGTCACGATGAAAATCTGAACCAACAGAAACACGCACGTTGCGGTCAGAAGCCAGCCGCCACAACTGCTCTACGTCACCCGCCTTGGGCCGCCCATTAATCACCTCAATGGCACCCCCTCCTGCTTCACAAAACGCATCGGCCAGCGCGCGTAGGCGCGTCGCTGTCATGCGGTAATGCAGTGGGTGAGCCAGCACTGCCACTCCCCCAGACCGAGTGATCACCTCAACGGTATCCTGAAGACTCGGCCACAAAATAGAAATATCTCCCGGCTTACCACTGCCGAGAAATCGTTTGAATGCTTCCTGCTCACTGGCCACGTGCCCTGCTAACACCATCCAACGCGCGAAGTGTGGACGACCAATTTGCGCATCGCCTGCAACCGCCAAGGCACCCTCGAGCGCCCCCTGCATACCGGCGCGTTCAAGACGATGAGCAATACGCTCGGCACGGTCTTTACGCGCGGCATCCAACACCACAAGGTGCGCTTTCATATCTGCTGCCTGCACCTGAAAACCCAACCCCACAACATGAATGCCGACTCGGCCCCATTGGCACGATAGCTCCACACCACTGATCAGATCTAAGCCGGGCGGGCTCTCCTGATAAACGCTGAGATAACCTCGTACCGTATCGTGATCCGTCAACGCGAGACGGCTGACGCCTTCTTTTGCTGCTCGCTCGATGAGATCCGAAGCAGAGAGCGCACCATCAGAAGCGGCACTATGTGTGTGGAAGTCTATCAAGGCAATCTCTACACTGCGCTCAAACCAGGTGGCAATCCGCCCGTGAGCTGAGAAGGAGAGCGGGATTGTCTAACATTGCAACGGCGAAGGCGAGCGCTAGCACGCTGAATCAGACGACTACATGAAACAAATCTTAGAATTCCTGCCCATAGTGCTATTTTTTGGCGCCTACCAGATGGATGGCGAGACGCTGACAGTGGGGGCTTGGTCGCATACCTTCGACGGCATTTTCAGCGCCACTGCGGTCTTGATGATCGCCACTATCGCGGTCTGGCTAATCATGCTCGCCATCACGCAACGAAACGACAAGCGGCTCATGTGGATGATGGTAGCGATCGTCGTTTTTGGAACGGCAACCTTAGTGCTGAGAGATCAACGATTCATTCAATGGAAACCGACGGTCTTTAATTGGGTGATGGCCGCGCTATTTTTCGGCTCACAGTTTGTCGGTGAAAAAACCTTGCTGGAGCGATTTGCGGGTCAACAGTTGGTGCTCAGCGCGGTCATTTGGAAGCGCCTTAATGTGCTGTGGGTGACAAACTTTGTCACCGTTGGGGCACTCAACCTGTACGTAGCCTACCAATATGAAGAAGCTTTTTGGGTATCCTATAAATTATATTCCAGTATTGGTTTCATATTGCTGATGATGTTGCTCACGGTAATGATCGTAGCACCTCATTTGAGATCGGAAGACCAAGATATTGACCCAACACGAGATTCGTCATGACACTACTCACCATCGCTCGACGTGCAACCGTCATGCTGCTACTCCTATCATGCTGTTGGGCCACCGCTCTCGTGGCTCAGGAAACGCGATAAATCAGCGATATGGTGCTGGTTCCAGTTCGCAGCGGGCCGGGGTCTGACTACCGCATCATCAACCGAGGGTTACCCTCCGGTACAGTGCTAATCGTTTACGGGCAGAGCGATGATGATGAGTGGATTGATGTGGAAAGTCCGGGGGGCACTAGGGGATGGATACGCGCACAATATCTGCAGGTGGATCCGCCTGCGGCGCTGCTGATCAACGACCTACGAGTGGAGTTGGAACAAATCCGGGGCGAGCAAAATCGATTGGTGAATCAACTCGACGCGAGCTCATCTGAAGCAGACAAAGCAGTTAGCATGGTCGATCAGCTTGAGCGCGAACTCGACACGACTCGCGTTGAACTCACTGAAATAAAACGTGTCTCAGCAGCAGCGATCGAGCTAGATTTGATGAACCAGCAACTGGTCGCGGAATTAGAGTCGGAAAGATCCGAAGCGGATTTGCTGCGCTTGGAAAATGTGCGCTTACGAGAACGTATTACCAATAATCAAATGCTAGACGGTGCTTTAGCCGTCCTACTCGGGGTCATTTTGGCCGTGATTGCACCACGACTATGGCCCAGAAAAAAACGACAAGACGGTTGGTCTTAATCAGGGAGAACACTATGAATTCATACCTTACTCGCCTGCGCTCACTGTGCGCTCTGCTCGTCTCGGTGTTGCTGAGCATCGGGGCTCTAGAGGTCTTTGCTCAGGAGTCGCTAGACGGTAATCCAAAAGTACTCGTGAAAACGACAGACGGTGACATTACTGTTGAGCTATTTGCAGATAAATCACCGATTACCGTCGAGAATTTTCTTCAGTATGTCGATGATGGCTATTATAACGGCACCGTATTTCACCGGGTCATCAGCAACTTTATGATTCAAGGCGGCGGCTTTACCTCAGCGCTCGAGGAAAAACCGACCCGAGGCCCCATCGCGAATGAATCTCGCAATAAGGTGCACAATACTCGCGGCACGCTTGCTATGGCGCGTACTAATGACCCCAATTCTGCGACGGCTCAGTTCTTCATCAATCAACGCAGCAACTTACGACTCGATTGGACGCCCAGTAGTGAGGGTTATACCGTCTTCGGCGTGGTGATCGACGGTATGCAAGTCGTCGATATCATCTCACTGTCGGACACGGGTCCGGCACTTGCTAAGACCGCTGGGGGTGTCACCACTTTTCAAGACGTCCCTGTCAAACCCATTTCGATTTTATCCATTAGCCGTATCACGCCATGACGCAGCTCAGCATCAATCTCAATAAAATCGCGCTGATTCGCAACGCTCGTGATACGAAACATCCTGATCCCTGCGAGTTCGCAGCGAGCGTGATTCAGGCAGGAGCGCACGGCATTACGGTGCATCCCAGACCCGATCAACGCCACATCAGAGCAGAGGATTGCCTCCGACTGGGCGATATGGGCGGCACCGAACTCAATATTGAAGGCAATCCCTTTGCCGCTGCACAGTCCGCCCCGCGTGCAGGCGTTGAGGATTATCCTGGGTTCTTGGCATTGATTGAGCGCATTCGCCCTGAGCAAGTGACGCTAGTGCCCGATGGCAATGATCAACTGACCTCTGATCACGGCTTTGACATCACTCGTGACGGCGATCGTTTACGCCCTATTGTCGAGCAACTGAAGGGCTGGGGGTGTCGCGTGAGTTTATTTATGGACCCTGATCCCGCGCAAATCAGTCTGGTGCGCGCGCTCGGCGCGGACCGCGTTGAGCTATACACCGAAACCTACGCCCGCGCCCATGAGTGCGGCGAACACAGATCGTCACTCACTCAATTTCAGGAGGCAGCAGCTGAAGCGACACTTCATGGCTTAGGTATCAACGCAGGGCACGATCTTAATCTGAGCAACCTCCCTGACTTTCATATTGACGCGTTACAGGAGGTATCGATAGGGCACGCTTTTACCATTGATGCACTGCGCTATGGTGTGGCCGATGCCATCAGTCGTTACCTGCAGGCTTTGGACGCTGCCGGGCGCCCCTGACGGCCTCGCGACAAGCTCTCCTTTGAATTTCACGGTAGACCCACAGCCGCCTTACCTCGTCCCTCACTCGAACGAACCCATTCGATTGCTCTACCGGGATGAGCATCTGCTTATTGTCGATAAGCCCACCTTGCTGCTGAGCGTACCCGGGCGACATCCTCTCAATCACGACTGCCTGCTTAACCGACTGGACCGACAGTATCCCGGCGTAAGCGCAGTCCACCGCCTTGACCTCGATACCTCTGGCGTGATGGTCGTGCCTCGAACAAGGGCGGCGCTATCGGAACTGGCTAGACAATTCCAATCAAGACAAATCGACAAAACCTACTTCGCTCGCGTTGCAGGCTGTCTATCGCCAGATACGGGCGAGATCACACTGCCATTGACGCGGGATTGGCCCAACCGGCCAAAGCAAAAGGTGTGTTTCACGAGTGGGAAATCCGCTGTGACTCGATGGCGCGTGGTGGCGAGGGAAGATGAATCGACGGTTGTCGAACTTTTCCCTATCACGGGCCGATCACATCAACTGCGTATTCATTTGAAAGAGATTGGGCATCCGATTTTGGGCTGCGATTTTTATGCGCCGGAGGAGGTATTGAATGCCTCACCGCGGCTGTTGCTCCACGCGACCAGAATCGCCTTTCGTCACCCGATTTCCGGTCACAAACTAACCGCCCACTCACCACCGCGATGCATTTACGCCGGCGCATAACAGATCATTTTTAGGAGCGCGCTGGATGCATTACCATACGCCCCATCTTGCTGGGGAGAATCGTGTGATTTCCTATGACCAAGCGGATCGAGAAATGGTTGTGGTAATCAAGCCCAATCATTCTTCGACCTGGCACCAGAATTTATGGCTACTCGCGGCGCTTGCCGTACCCTCGCTGGGTGCAGGCATTGGTTTTGCCCTAGCGGGCGCTTGGCCGATTCTGCCGCTGGCGGGCTTAGAGCTAACGGCACTTGGTGGCGCACTGTACTGGGTCAACTGGAAGCTCGAGTACCGACATGTCATTCATTTAAACGCTGATACTGTGATAATTGATAAGGGCTACTTTGTGCCGAAACGAACCTGGCAATTTACACGGGCAGACGCAGCACTGAGAGTGACGCCGGAAGCTCACCCTTGGCAGGGACCTGAGCTATGCGTTCATGACAAAGTATCCGAAACGCCAATCGGAGATTTTCTCAATCGCGAGGAATCTCTTGAGTTACTGGCAGTACTGAGAAAAGAACTGCCCGTCAGAACACACAGCAACGCCAGCGCCATAGACGCCTAACATAATGAGGGACACCGCTATCCAAACACCTGACAGAGCAAAGGTAGGCTTCATTTCACTGGGGTGCCCTAAGGCCTTGGTTGATTCAGAACGAATCCTCACGCAACTCCGTATCGAGGGTTATGACATCACCCCTCAATACGAGGATGCCGGCGTCGTTATTGTAAATACCTGTGGGTTCATTGACGCCGCAAAGGAGGAAAGTTTAGAAACCATCGGAGAAGCGATCAGAGAAAACGGACGAGTCTTAGTCACGGGGTGCATGGGCCGGGGTGATGATGCCGATGCGATTCGGGCAAGGCACCCGAAGGTGCTCGGCATTAGCGGTCCTGCCGCTTACGAAGAGGTCCTAAGTACGGTTCGTGAGGTGCTGCCACAACATCACCAGCCCAACCCCCATCTGGACTTGATACCGGCCCAGGGCGTAAAACTCACGCCCCGCCATTATGCTTATCTCAAGATCAGCGAAGGCTGTAATCATCGTTGTCGCTTCTGCATTATCCCCAGCCTCCGTGGTGACCTAGTGAGTCGACCCATCGGCTCTGTCATGAGTGAGGCAGAGGGTCTTGTGCGAGCGGGTGTGCGGGAGTTACTGGTCGTTTCACAAGATACGAGTGCTTACGGGATCGATTTGAAATACCAAACTGACTTTTGGCATGGTCGTCCGCTGAAAAGTAATTTAGAAAGCCTAGCGTCGGCCCTCTCCGAGCTCGGTGTCTGGGTGAGGTTCCACTATGTCTACCCCTACCCACACGTCGACAAATTGATCCCAATGATGGCCGCCGGGAAATTGCTGCCTTATATCGACATGCCGCTTCAACACGGAGCCCGCAGTGTTCTCGAACGGATGAAACGCCCCGCCGCGGCAGAAAAAACTCTCGACCGTATCGCAAAATGGCGGGACATTTGTCCTGATCTCAGCATCCGCTCGACCTTTATTGTGGGTTATCCGGGAGAGACCGAAGAAGAGTTTGAATCGCTCTTGACCTTTATTGATCGTGCTCAATTGGATCGTGTTGGCTGTTTTCAATATTCTCCCGTCAAAGGTGCCGCCGCGAACGAGTTGCCCAACCCCGTTCCCGAGGCGACCAAGGCCGCACGGTGGGACCGTTTTATGGCATTGCAACAGTCGATTAGTGCGGCCAAATTACAACGAAAAATAGGATCCACTCAGACCATTTTGATTGATCAGGTCACAGAGGACGGCGCAATCGGCCGTACTTTTGCTGACGCACCTGAGATCGATGGCGTGGTGCATTTACCTGACATTACCGACTTTTCGCCGGGCGACTTAGTCGAGGCAGAGATCTCCGCGGCAGATGACTACGACCTCTGGGTGTAGCGAGACGGAACTGCCATGAACATTGTCCTGCTGAAACCCGCCGATTGGGTCGATGACGAGACCGTTGTGCTCGATGACAGGCGTCATCAGCACATTGTGGCCGTCCTCAAAAGTCAGCCCGGACAAGTCCTAAAAGTGGGTGCGCTGGGCGGACAGCGTGGCAGTGGCACTATTTTAGCGATCGATGACAAAACGGTTCGGATCCATGTGCAATTAACACTGGCTGCGCTGCAGCGACATCCATTTGACCTGATCCTAGCGTTGCCCCGCCCAAAGATGCTCCGTCGTGTCTTTCGAACCGCCAGCGAAATGGGCGTCGCGCACTTGCATCTGATTCACAGCGCCCGTGTCGAAAAAAGTTACTGGCAGAGTCCTCTGCTAAAAACCGACCGCATCGCCACAGCACTGGAGGCTGGACTCGAGCGCGCAGGAGACACCCTGTTACCCGAAGTTCACCTGCATCGGCGATTTAGACCCTTTATCGAGGATATCCTACCCACTCTCGCGCAAAACCGCCCGTGCTGGATAGCAGACCGCAACGCGACTCGGGCCCTACGAGATGAAGCGAGGGCAGGCTTGGTGCTATTGGGCCCCGAGGGCGGTTTTATCCCCTTCGAAATTGAGCTTGCCGAATCTGTTGGCGCCCTGTGCCGACACCTAGGTGAGCGCACGCTGAGCGTCGACACCGCAGTCGCTGCAGCCCTCGCGCAAGCACTACCGCAACCAGTCGGCTAAGCGACCGTCTCATCCGTTGCCGCCACACCGACCCCGACTGCACAGCTAACGCCTGTCCCCCCCATACCGCAATAGCCGGCGGGGTTTTTGTGGAGATATTGCTGGTGATAATCTTCGGCAAAAAAGAACAGCGGCGCCTCACAAATTTCGGTCGTGATCTCGCTGTGACCTGCCTGACTCAGCGCTACCTGATAACTTTGTTGGCTAGTCAAAGCGGCTGACTTTTGGGATTCAGTCGAATAATAGATACCCGACCGGTATTGAGTGCCCCAATCATTCCCCTGGCGCATACCCTGCGTCGGGTTATGGTTTTCCCAAAAAATAGTCAGCAGATTTTCGTAAGTCATCACTGCAGGATCAAAAATAATCCGTACAACTTCATTATGCCCGGTCCCACCCGAGCAGACCTCCTGATAGGTCGGGTTGGGCGTCAGCCCGCCGGCATAGCCCACGGCCGTCGTGTAAACACCCGGCTGACGCCAAAAGAGTCTCTCAACGCCCCAAAAACACCCCATACCGAACATCGCTTCCGCCAAACCCACTGGGTAGGGTGGTTGCAGTGGCACAGCCAACACCGCGTGATTTTGGGCAATAGGCATGGGGGTGTCCCTACCCGGGAGAGCAGTAGCTGCGTCAGGCAGCGCGTGTTTACGTCGTAATTCCATCCATTTCACCCTTTCACCCCTCACATTTGCGGCAACATTCGCTTGCTCAGGCAATCTTGCTTAATTTTTGTCATAATAGCGGGCTATTTTAACAACTGACAGTAAATCCCGTCTCCGGAATGAAGCAGATCAAGACATCGCTGCATGCTCCAGTAAGTTGCACAACAACAGGGGACGGGGGGAAATAAAATGAAAACAAAGACAACTAACAACACCTTCAACGCGGAAGATTTTTCAAGCCGAAAGCTACTGGATCTAGTAGACGAAACGCCCAGTAAGGGGCGACACGCGCTCGGTCGAGACGCACTGCAGGCCGTCATCTCCGAACTTGCCAGCCGGCGGCATTATCTTCAAGAATTGCGCGATCGCGGCCTGCTAGCGCCCCGTTCTTCTCTTTAGGCACGTCGCATTCCCAAGGAGATCAGTCAGCCAAAAACTCAGGAAATTACCCGCTTTCTGAGTAAAACGCGTGCGATCAAGGCCATTACTGCTCGCCAAAGTCGCATCATTTTTGCACTCGACGCCACGGCCAGCCGAGAGCCCACATGGGATCAGGCACGTCAATTACACAGTGAGTTATTTTCGGCCGCGTTGAACGAGCAGACATTAGCGATACAGCTTTGTTACTACCGAGGCCTAGGCGAATTCTTTGCTAGTCATTGGCTGACACAAGCCGGAGCATTGCTCGATCAAATGAGTTGCGTCACCTGCGAACCCGGGGCAACTCAAATTGGCCGGGTAATTCACCACGCCCTTGAGGCCCACTCTGCCTCCCAGCCATTACGAGCTGTGATCTTGGTAGGTGACGCCTGCGAAGAATCGCCAGCGACTTTAGCCTCCTTGGCGGGTCGATGCGCCATCAAAAAAATCCCCCTCTTTCTTTTTCAGGAAGGGCGCGACGCACACACTCGGGCCATCTTTGAACAACTGGCGCAATTAAGTCACGGAGCTTATGCGCCGTTCGATGCAAGCAGTGCTGATCAACTCCGCACCCTACTGGCTGCCGTGAGCCGATTTGCCCAAGGCGGTATCGCGGCGCTGCGCCGATCGAACACGCGCGGCGATCGAACGCTGCTGAGCCAACTCGAAAAAACGCCATAACGAGTCACTAAAACAGATAGAATTACAGCGGCTCATACGTTCATCACAGGAGGCATAACCACCGTGCCAAGAGTTATTCTGCTCCTCGTCATTGTCTTCACGCTGGTCGTATTAGTGCGGCGTGCACAACAGCAACCACCGCACAAGCGGCGTGCCGCGTATCTACAAATCATCGTCGGTAGCGCGGTGATTGGCGTCGTTATCCTGACGTTGATGGGCAAGATGCATTGGGTCGGCGCTGCGTTGACCGGTCTATTGGTGGCGGCTCGGCAGATGCTGCCTGTATTGGTGCGACTGCTCCCCGCGCTGGGTAGCTTGCGCACATCTGGCGCCAGATCATCGAGTAAGCAATCCGAAGTGACATCACGCATCATCAAAATGACACTCGATCACGACAGCGGCGACCTTAGTGGCGTCGTATTGGAGAGTACCTTCAAGGGGTGGCTCTTGAGCGAACTCAATCGACAACAACTCGATGAGCTGCTGAGCTACTGTCAGCATGAAGACACCGACTCTGCTCAGCTACTGGCTAGCTATCTTGAACAGCGTTTCCCAGAGGATGCGCAAGACCGTGAAGAGACGGACCGAGGAGGAGAAAACGGCCCTGCTCCATCGAGTCGTGCGGAGGCCCTTGCGGTCCTGGGATTGCAGGATGATGCAACCGAGGAAGACATTATTGCGGCCCACAGAGCACTGATTCAAAAGTGTCATCCCGATCGAGGCGGCAACGATTATCTGGCCGCAAAAATTAATCAAGCGAAAGATCAGCTACTCGGCTGATAGGCCCGCCAGCAGACAACACAGCTTCGACGACCACTCGGATATTCCTTCGCTGATGCGGTTGCACTGACATGATTTCACCGAGATGATGCCACTGATCTGACGTATCGAGACTGTTCGGCTCGGCGGATTGATTACACTATTTGCTCGAACTATTTCTTAGGCACTATTTGATGACATATTTTCATGCATGACAGTTTGGAGACACGCTAATGAGTGGTGCATTTGTTATTCGCAATCAATTGGGACATTACTGGAGCAAGCCGGGCGATTGGATATTGGGTGACCGCTCCGCTCAGGTGGCCTTTTGGGAGCACCATGACGAAGCGGTCAACATGCTATTTGAACTGGGCTCTAAAGATACGGCGCTCCGTGGCGATGTTGTGCTGTGTGGCATAACCAATAACAAACCCACGGACCTCGAGATCAGTGCGCATCCCACGCCAGTACCCGCCGCGCAAAGTCCAGACGAAACGCTTGAAAGCGAAGCAAATGACCCAACCTAAGAAAGACAGTCTGTCATTGCACTGCAAGGAGCGCACCGAATGAGAATTCTGCTGTTTTTAGCGACGAACATCGCCGTCCTAGTATTAGTTAGCCTCATTTTTAATCTGCTGGGTTTAGAGGGTATTTTGGCTAGCAACGGGGTTGACTTGAATCTCAGCAGTCTCCTAATTTTCTGTGCCCTGTTTGGCTTCAGTGGCTCTTTTATTTCGCTGCTACTGTCCAAATGGATGGCCAAAAGAAGCACCGGCGTGCAGATCATCACATCGGCTAAGTCTCGTGATGAGCAGTGGTTGCTCGAGACGGTGCAGTCACTTGCCAACGAGGCCGGTATCGGGATGCCGGAGGTCGGTATCTTTCCGTCTGATGCGTCCAACGCATTTGCCACTGGGTGGAATCGCAATAAGGCGCTCGTTGCCGTCAGCACAGGCTTGCTTCGACGTTTCGAACACTCCGAGGCACGGGCGGTGCTAGCACATGAAATCGGACACGTTGCTAACGGCGACATGATCACGCTGACGTTACTGCAAGGTATTGTGAATACCTTTGTGATGTTTTTTGCCCGCATCATAGGCCACACCGTCGATCGCGTCATTTTCAAAACGCAGCGCGGTTATGGTTTCGGCTATTTCATTGTCACGATTCTGGCAGAAATCATTTTGGGCATTCTCGCCAGCACCATCGTGATGTGGTTCTCGCGCTTTAGAGAATATCGAGCTGATGAAGCGGGTGCTCAGTTGGCGGGCAGTATTAATATGATCGCCGCATTACAGCGCCTCAAGGCAGAGCAGGGTCTCGCCGGGGATCTGCCGGGCGAGATGACTGCATTCGGTATTCGCCCAGCGAAAGGCTCAGGTCTAGCGGCACTACTCAGATCGCACCCGCCTTTAGACGACCGAATTCTGGCGTTGCAGCGTCAATGAATGCCCTCACTTGGGTCATCACCACACTCCTATGCGGCGTCATCGTTGCGTTCTCGGCATCCGCGAATGCGGACCAGACCATCAACTATCTCAGCTTCGCCACGGAGGACGAGGCCAACACCACTGAAGTCTTTCAACGGGCGAGTCCCGCTGTGGTTTTTGTGACGTCGAGTGAGCTTCGGCGTCAACGCTTCTCCCGCAATATTATGGAAATTCCCCGTGGGGCCGGATCAGGTTTTATTTGGGATGCGGCTTCCGGTCTCATCGTCACTAACTATCACGTCGTCGCGGGTGCAGATCGACTGGCTATTACGCTGCGCAATGAGCAACAGTATGCGGCAGAGGTAGTGGGTCTTGCGCCGGAGCGAGATCTCGCTGTGTTACGTATGATAACGCCACCCGATGGACTCACGTCGTTGCCATTGGGGGACTCATCCGAGCTCTCCGTAGGCCGCAAGGTAATGGCGATTGGCAATCCCTTTGGGCTGGACACCACACTGACGGTTGGCGTCGTCAGCGCTCTAGATCGGGAAATTCAGTCTCCGAGCAACCGCGTTATCCGCGGGGTGATTCAAACAGATGCTGCTATCAACCCAGGCAATTCAGGGGGCCCACTACTGAATTCGCTTGGACAGCTGATCGGCGTCAATACTGCCATCTATTCTCCCAGTGGCGGGAGTGCCGGCATCGGCTTTGCGATTCCGGTCAATACCGTGACCGAAGTGGTTCCACAGCTGATTGCCTACGGAAAAATCATGCGACCTGTATTAGGCGTCGAGTTAGCGTCTGACCGCTGGCTTAGACAATTTCGCGTTGAAGGCGTACCCATTGTGAGGACCTACCGTGGGTTCCCCGCCGAAAGCGTCGGCATGATTGGTGCACGCAGAGGCGATCGGGGTGAAATCATTCTCGGAGACGTTATCACCCACATCGAAGGAAAACCGGTTACCAGTAACGATGAGTTTCTGACGGCAATGGAACAGCATCGCGTCGGAGACACTATTGCGGTCACTACCCTACGTTTTGGCGAACAAAAGCGCTTTACCATCGAGCTATCAAACGCGCAATAATGCGCCGCTAAGGCTTGTAGCGCGCAGGCCAGCTAGCGGGATCGATCGACTCTTGCGGCAGTGAATCACAATGAAACCGAGGCGAACTTCCCGCTGCCAATTGCTGCTCATAATCTTTGAGTAAGTGCATCGCGATCGGGTACAGGGCCCACAATGCCAGTAAATTCGTCAGCGCCAACAGCGCCATAGTTAGATCGGCAAACCCGAAGACAGTGCCGAGATCCTGCACCGATGCCCAAGCGATCATCACTAAAATACAGAGTCGAAAAACCGTTACTGCATGGCGCCCCAAACGATCGAAATAAGCAATGCTGTTTTCACCCAGGAAACTATTGTAGGCAATCGTCGTCGTCGCAAATAACACCAGCGCAATACTCACCAACGCTTCGCCTGCAGGCCCCACGTGCTCGGCGACCGCCATCTGGGTCATGGCCACACCGGCCACCGATTGACCCTCGGACGCGAACGCCGATGACATCATGATAATGAGCGCTGTGGCGGTGCAGAGCACAATCGTATCGATGAACACACTCAACGACTGAACCAATCCTTGGGATATCGGGTGAGGCACATCGGCTGCCGCCGCCACATTGGGCACCGTGCCGAGTCCCGCTTCATTTGAAAACAGTCCTCTTCTTGCGCCCTGCGTAATAGCTGCCGCCATACCCCCTCCAAAGGCCTGTTCCAGACCAAAGGCAGACGAAAAAATGAGTCGTAGTGCCTCGGGAATCTCTGAAAAATTCATGACCAACACCACGATAGCGAGGGACAAATAACCCACCACCATAAAGGGCACCACGACCTCAGAAACTCGGGCTAATCGACGAATCCCGCCAAAAAGAATCACCGCCATCACCAGCGTCATCACAGAACCACTCACATGAACTGGCACCCCAAACGCAGACTCAATTGAAGTCGTCACGACGTAGCTCTGCACCGCGTTGAAGCCAAATCCGACGGTAAAGAGCAGTAACAGGCTATAAATCACCGGTAATACCTTCCAACCCAGGCCGTAACGCATCACGTAAGCAGGCCCGCCTCGGAACGTTTTGTCTGCTTCACGGCGCTTATAAAGCTGAGAGAGCGCGCACTCAAAGAGACTCGTGGCCATGCCCAGCAACGCAATCAGCCACATCCAGAACAAGGCGCCTGGGCCGCCCAAGGTAATCGCCACGGCAACACCCGCAATATTGCCGCCACCCACTCTCCCCGCCACACTGACAGCAAGCGCTTGCAAGCTCGAGATACCGCGCTCGCTACCTTGCCACTCGATGGAAGAAAATACCGCTAAAGTGCGTTTAAACAGTCTCAGCTGAACGCCCCGCGAACCCAGCGTAAAGCGCACGCCAATCGCGAGTAACACGACAATCAAAATGTAAGACCAAAGCCAGTCGGTCACCGTCATCAACATGGTAATCAGACCAAGCCAGAAATCAGAATAATGGCAACCGCAGGCACCGCAATGAAGCGCGTTAACCAACGCCAAACGCCATACCATCTGGCGTCGTCAACCAACTCATTCTCGCTGTGCTCGCGGTGCATAAACCACCCTGTGAATAAGGCCACTAATAAGCCCGCTAATGGCAGCAATAATTTATCGTAAAGCGCTTCCGTGAGCTCATTAAAATTCAAGCCCATCAGCCGATAACTTTCCCATACGTTGTAGCTCAGCACTGAAATCACGCTGAGAGTGGTCACGGACCCCACTACCAGCAGCGCGCTTTGTTGGCGCGAGACGTCCAATCTCTCCTTAGTCCAGCTGGTCACGCTTTCCAACAGCCCAACCATTGAGGTCACACCCGCTACCGCTAACATGATGAAGAAAAGCACGGCGAAAATGGCACCCCCCGGCATTTGCGCAAAAGCGACCGGCAGCGTCTGAAAGATCAAACCAGGACCACTGGCCATATCAAGACCGAAATGAAATACCGCTGGAAAGACCACAAATCCCGCTAACAACGCGATGAGCGTATCTGCCATGACGATGGTCGCGGCACCCCGCGCGATAGAAAAATCGCGAGGCAAGTAAGCCCCGTAAGTCATCATCCCCCCCATCCCCACACCAATGGAAAAAAAAGCTTGTCCGATAGCAGCGAGGAAAGTCGCACCCGTCACTTTGCTAAAATCAGGTGTGAACAACCATTGCAAGGTTTCGACAAACCCCCCGGCAAAATAGTTGTAAATACTCAAGCCAACTAACAGCGTAAACATCAGCGGCATCATGACCGTCACGGCACGCTCAATGCCTGAAGTGATGCCAGCGTAGATGATGGAACCCACGATGACATTGCCCACTAGGGTCCACAACATCATCGATTGATTATCCGTTAGCAGACCTGTGAAAGTTGCTTCGGCAATGCCGGCATCAAAACCCGCAAAACCCGCCGACAGCGCACGCGCAAGGTACCAGAGTACCCACCCCACAACCACGGCGTAGGTGATAGCAATCGTGTAAGCCGTTGCCACGCCCATACCACCTACTATGCTCCAGCCCTTGCCGCGACCAGACTCCTTCGCCACGACCGCCATGGACCGAGGTGGGCTGCCGCCGCCACGTCGACCGACCAGCAATTCTGCCATCAAACATGGAATCCCAATCGCCAGCGCGCACAAAAGATAAATCACCACAAAGGCACTACCACCGTTTTCACCTGTGACGTAAGGGAATCGCCAGATATTGCCGAGACCGACGGCAAAACCCACTGACGCCATCACAAACGCAAAGCGGCTGGACCACATCGTATTGCCTGCTGCTACCATCTAATGGACTCCTGAATACGCTGATTCACTCAACGGTTAGTACTGGCATATCAATAAACTACGCGCTATGACGGCTCCCCTCAGCGACGTCGCCGACAAAGACACCCTGCAGATCAAGAGGAGACTACGTCATCCCACTAACAACGCATAGCGTAAACCTCAGTACTGCCCCGTCAATGACACACTGAATCCGTCTTGATTGGGGATCGCGATCATCGACATCGCCTGACGAAAGGCGTCATCGCGCGCCACCGGCCCCGTCGCCTCGACTGAGATCTGATAATCCGTCGCTGTGGTCGATACATTTCCCGAGAGTTCCAAGGATCCTGCAATCGTTTTAAGCGCCCCTACCGTCCCCACACCCACGGCATCAGCGCTGGAAAAGTCGATTTGATAATCGCCAAGTGGGAGATTACCCGAGCGTGCCGTCCATGCGCCTCGTAGCAAGCGCACAACACCTTCAGCGTCCACAATATGACCCTCATCGATCGCAATCTGCGCAAACTCTCCGGACAAGACACCACCTAAGTAAAGCGGAACAAACGCCTTGAATAATTGCGTATTAATGGTAAACGAAGCGTCTTGGAGCACTATCGATCCGCCTAGCCGATAACCCAATTGTGCGCGCAGCGCCTGCCGCCCCCAATCGCTTGATAGGGATAGCGGTGCCCCCCCCAGTATTCGCCAAGGTTGTAGTCGCCATTGCACTCGACCAAGCATCAGTGGCTGCTGATCGATCACAACCCAGGCCCTTGCCGCACGCCCCGACCAAATCGTTCCCGATATACCAGTCAACGTCACATCATCGGGCAGAACACGCGATATGGCACGCGCTGGAACTTGTGATAACAGTAATGTCATAAAAACAAAAACAGCCAAGATGCGCCAATGTCGTGAGATCCATTCCATCGCTCAGGCGCCTGACACTCTTAGCGTCGCGTTTACTCCACCGTTATTACCCGCGCTACTGATAGAACCATCAATCACTACTAATCCAGATGAGCCCTCGATTTGCTCGAGAAATTGCAGCAACCCGTCGAAGGCTATCCCCTCAAATCGTATCTGCACCTCTCCTCGACTATTAGGCTGAAGACGCTTTACGGGCAGCCCCAAGGTCTCACTCAACTGACTGAGAGTCCGGGTTAAGTTGACCTGTGCGCCACCCCCATCGGCTCGCAGCGCCGCCAGTTGCTCAACCTTAAGGTCGATCCGCGATAACGTCGAGGCTAGCGCTTCATTGCCTGCCATTAAGCGTTGCCGCCGTCCATCAAGCTCGACGAAGATCACTTGTATAAACACCCACACGCCTAATACGGCGGCCAATATCATTAGGGCCATCTGATCTCTCGCAACGAGTGATTGAAACCATTGCCGTATCACGGTGTCTGCACCCGCAGGCGCGCCACCACGCCGTCGCTGCGAGCGTTAGAATTTTCTAACTGGGCACTGAACGACTGTGCTTTCAACTGCTCACGCACCTGCTCAACCGACTCGAAATTTGGCGCCGACAAACTCAATCTCAGATCACCTTTGCCGCTGTAGTTAAGTGCCGTCAATTGAATACCGTCGACCTGTTGAATAGCGGTGAGCAACCCGACCATGATGGGCGTGAAAGCGCCTCTTTGCGTGTTAGCGCCAAATTCTCCCAACTGTCTGTTGAGCTGCTTTTCTACATCAACGACTGCACCCCGTGGATTAACCCGACGATAACTCGCTTGAATCGCCTGGCGCAGTTCGAGGTCTTCTGCTTTGAGCATCTGATAATCTGCGACTGACAACCCTGTTTTTAAAATACAGGCCACAATGAGCGCGAGTGCAACACGCTGCCAGACGGCCCACCACCGAGCCAATGGTAGACGGGGCGCAAACTCACCCTGACGCAAATCAGGCCCCGATGGATGAGAACCGGCAATCAATAAAGCCTCTGAAAAACCACCTTTTCTCCACTGAATCGCGTCATGTAATGGTGCTGGAATGGTCGCTTGAGCCAGTGCTTGATCGGCTGTGTAAACAATCAACGTTTGCTCCTGAAGCCCGATACTCGCCATCAAATCAGGTAGCAAGGCGTGTTCAATACGCCCTCCCTCTGCCTGGCCCCACCGCATCACAGCATGCTGCTCTTCAAACACCACGGTGCATTGTCCGGGCGACCACGGCAAACACAGTGCCTCAGAGACCCACGGCACATTCTGTAAAGCATCGGGGAGCTCTTCGGACCAACCAGCAATCGTCGCACGACCCACGACAGCAATACTGTGCAAATCATCATCGACTCTGAGCGCCGCGAAGTGCAACTGTGCGACGTCCTCCAGCAGTGATTCTTCTAACATAAATGGCAACGCACGCTGCAGATGCTTAACCTCTTCAGGCGCGACCGATAACGTCAAAGAGCGCACTGCGTCAGCGGGAAACGCAACGCAAAGGTTGTCGGGTAGTGTGGCAACAGCAGGGTCAAACCGCTGAGGCGCATGACCAGAGCGAATCAGCAGCCCTTCCCCCTGTTGCCACCGCATAACGTTCAAATTGTTATTGAGTTGACTCATCATGAGCGCAGTGACGCGGCCGGCACCAATTGGTTCAAAAAGACAGACAGCATCATAGCTCGCCCTCAGATCTAAAAACAGCGACCGCCATGTCAGTCTCTCGGTGGAGCACTGTGAAAAGATGTCGCTGTCGATCAAGTAGCTCTACCGACGCATCCAAAAGAAACCAGTCACTGCGGATATCTAGTAACGACTCGAGTTCAGCGGACGGCCTGCCTGCCAAAATAGGATCGGCGAGCAGGTCTGCGACCTGAGCGATACCGCCCTCTCGTCGACTTTCGACCCAGCGCTCTGCATCGATGACCGGCAGTGGTGCCCACTGATCGTCAGCATTGAGGGTTCTCAGCACCGGCAATGGCGCGGTGAGAATATTCAGACGCGTATTACGCTCCGGCCAGACTGTGACCAGTGGCGCTAATGCCTCATAGATCTCAGGTGTCATCCCTCGTACAGACCGCAATTCGCTGACGCTGGCTAATGCGCGATTGGCAGGCAAGTAGGGAAAGTCAGCATATCGGTACTCATTAGCCTCGGCGCCATCTCGTCGCCGATTCGTATCGGGATCAATGAAATCGCTGATCGCCTCGGTCAATGCCATCGCCTCGTCTAGCGGCAACGACGCCTCATTCAGTGCCTGCAGTAGGCGGATCAAGAGCTTTTGAGTTGGCGTCCAGCGACCCGCTTCATCGCCCGAGACCTGAGCTACCGATTCGTTTTGTTGCCTCGACTGACTAACAGGCTCGCTCTCGACTCCGGCACTCGCACTCTCTGAGCCGCCATCGCTAACACCTTCACCCCCAGAGGGTGGGCT
>UPTG01000836.1_pt1 | contig 24315 bp, 20 predicted proteins | sample 2160121 | NCBI WGS metagenome assembly UPTG01 (sample SAMN06266255, study PRJEB28933) | marine metagenome | isolation source: Columbia River Estuary | place: USA:Columbia River Estuary, USA | collected 2014-07-27
CGGCGGGGAAAAGCAACGCGTTGCCATTGCGCGGGCTTTCGCGACGCAGGGTGCGGCTGTCATCGTAGCGGAAAAAAATACGGAATCCGGTCAGCGCGTCGCGACAGAACTGGCCAACCTGGGACCGCCGGGACAGTTTGTTCCATTGGACGTGACTGATGTAGATTAGGTGCGTGCTGCACTGCAGGGTGTGCTCGAGCGCGAGGGGTGTATCGATATTCTGGTAAACAACGCCTACCCTACAATGGCCTACGCGCCCTCACACATTCACGAGCTGGCAGAAGATCGTCTGCGCACCAGCATGAACGCGGGTTTTTTTGCGGCTGTAGCGGCTATGCAACTTGTATTCCCGGCCATGCGGCGCGGTGGTTATGGGCGGGTGATTAACCTCTGTTCCCTCAACGGCGTGAATGCGCACAAGTACACGGCAGACTACAACAGCGCCAAGGAGGCGCTGCGGGCCTATACCCGGACCGCCGCTGCGGAGTGGGCCCGCTACGGTATTACTGCCAACGTGATTTGCCCCGGAGCGGCAACGACACCCTACCAGGCGTTGGCGGACTTCAACCCCGGAATGGCAGAGGACCTGAAAAAGACCGTGCCCATGGGCAGGATGGGGGATCCGGAAAAGGACATCGCGCCCGTGGCGGTATTCCTGGCCTCACAGATGGCGGGTTACATGACGGGCAACACGCTGTTTGTCGATGGCGGAGGGCATATTAACGGTGTGGCCTGGGATCCGGGCGTGGTCGACTCGGCCTGACCTTCTCTCCCCCGGCGCCAGTGGCGGTGCTGCTGCTGTTTGTGCTGATGTTGCTGACACAGCAACTTTAAAAAATCTGATAAAAGATTTTGATTTAGTAGTAGGGGCTGTTCCTGGTTTTATGGGTTATAAAATGATGAAAGATGTTATTGAAGTAGGAAAAAATATAGTCGATATTTCTTTTTATCCTGAAGATCCTTTCGGATTAGATGAACTTGCAAAAGAAAAAGGAGTAGTTGCGGTTATGGATTGTGGGGTAGCACCCGGTATGGGAAATATCATCTTTGGGCATCATGATAAATCAATGAAAATTACAGATTACGAATGTTTGGTTGGTGGTTTACCCGAGAAAAGAGAATGGCCTTACGAATACCAAGCGGTCTTCTCTCCTATTGATGTAATTGAAGAATACATTCGCCCGGCCAGATATGTACAGCATAGCCAATTAATTACCAAAGAAGCGTTGTCGGACACTGAACTGATAGAATTTGATGAAATAGGAACTTTAGAAAGCTGGAATTCTGATGGACTAAGAAGTTTAATAAAGACTATGGCACATGTGCCAAATATGATTGAAAAAACATTGCGTTATCCTGGTTGTGTGGAGTACTTAAAAGTATTGCGTGCTAGCGGATTTTTCTCTTATGATGAGGTAGAGGTAAATGGAAGCATGATTCGCCCAGTAGATATGACTGCCAAATTATTATTTCCAAAATGGGAAATGAAAAAAGGCGATAAAGACTTTACAATCATGAGAATCATCATGAAAGGAACAGAAAATGGAGAGGCAGTAGCTTATCAGTATAACTTGTTGGATCGTTTTAAAGATGATACTATTTCCATGGCACGTACTACAGGATTTACATGTACTGCAGTTGCCAATTTGGTGGTAAATGGAGAATATGACAGAGTAGGAATTTCTCCTCCAGAATACTTGGGAGGACATTTTGCATTTGTAAGAAATTATTTGGAAGAAAGAGGAGTTCAATATAAAGTAATTAAAAGCTAATGAAAGTTTCACTAATAGTAGCGGCAGCCGAAAATGGAGTGATTGGAAAAGATAATGACCTCATTTGGCATTTACCAAAAGACATGCGTTTTTTCAAGGAGACTACTTTAAATCATCATGTGATAATGGGTAGAAAGAACTTTGAATCTATTCCGCATAAGTACAGGCCATTACCAAATAGAACGAATATTGTTATCACAAGACAAACCAACTATAAAGCAGATGGATGTGTAGTAGTTAATTCTGTAGAAGCTGCTTTAGAAATTGCAAAAGAAAATGGAGATAAAGAACCTTTTATAATTGGAGGTGGACAAATTTACAAACTAGCTCTTGAAGCCAATCTAGTAGATAAAATTTATCTCACTAAAGTACACCATACTTATGATGGTGATACCTTTTTCCCTAAGTTAGGAAATAATTGGAAAGAAGTAGGGAGAATAGATTGTAAAGCTGATGAAAAACATGCTCATGATTATAGTTTTTTAACTTTTCAGAAAATTAACTAAGTTTACCAAAAATATTAAGATGAAGAAAATAGGAATAGCCCTAAGTATTTTAACTGTTTTACTTTACGCATGTAAAGATGAAGATGTTATAACTCAAAATGAATTGACTAGCACACAAGCGGCAAGAGACAACCTAATTGCCGAACAAATATTTAATGATGCAGGCAGAATGGTTGAAGCAGGTTTTGATGCAAACCCTGATCATAAATTAGGACCTACTTATACAATTATGAATTCTGACACATCAAATTCTGACACACTTATTGTTAACTTTGGCGCATCTACTGTTTCTAACAACACTACTATAAGAAGCGGTAAAATCATCTCAGTATATACTGGAAGATATAGAGATTCATTATCAGTAACTACTACAACTTTTGATGATTATCATGTGAATTACAATCTAGTACAAGGTGAACGAATTATTACAAACCAAGGGAGAAACAACAAAGGGAATATGTGGTTTACAATTGAGGTAAACAATGCTAGTATTAACACTTCAAACGGAACAATTAATTGGGAATCAAGTAGAGTTAGGGAATGGGTAAGTGGACAGAATACTTACTTTAATATTTCTGATGACAGATATATGATAACTGGAACTGCAAGCGGAAATAGTGTAAACGGAAATGCTTTTACTGTGGAAATTACTGATTCTTTAGAAGTTGATTTAGGTTGCTTACCAACTTGTGTAATAAAAAGTGGTAAAGCAAAAATTTCTCCAAATGGTTATGCAGATAGAATCATTAATTATGGTGATAGTATTTGTGATTGCAACTTTGATGTTACAATAAACGGAACAACTTATCCAATAGTAGTAAACTAAGCTACTTTTAGTTTTGTGAATGAAAGTTTAGTCAGTTGAGCTTTTACATAAGCAGCAGTTATCTTCAAATCTTTCTTACTTTCATCAGAAGGAAACTCAAACATTGCATCTAGCATTATTGCTTCACAAATAGAACGTAAACCTCTTGCTCCTAATTTAAATTCCATTGCTTTCTCTACAATAATATCTATTGCTTTTTTATCAAAAGTGAGCGCAATACCATCCATATCAAACAACTTTTGATATTGCTTAGTAAGTGCATTTTTAGGTTCAGTAAGTATTAGTTTTAATGCTTTTCTATCTAATGGGTTTAAATATGTTACTACAGGCATTCTTCCAATAAGTTCAGGTATTAATCCGAATGATTTTAAATCCTGAGGCGAAATATATTGCAATAAATTATCTTTTTCAATATCATTCCCTTTATTAGATTTAAACCCAATTGATTGCGTATTCATTCTGTTTGAAATATGCCTTTCAATTCCATCAAAAGCACCTCCACTAATAAACAAAATATCCTTGGTATCTAAAGCAATCATTTTTTGGTCAGGGTGCTTTCTCCCTCCTTGTGGCGGGACATTTACAATTGTCCCCTCTAGTAATTTTAGCATTGCCTGCTGAACTCCTTCCCCGCTCACATCTCTGGTAATTGAAGGGTTATCACTTTTACGAGCAACCTTATCAATCTCGTCAATAAATACAATTCCTCTTCTCGCTTGTTCTACATCATAATCGGCAGCTTGTAATAATCTTGTAAGTATGCTTTCTACATCCTCTCCAACATATCCTGCTTCAGTAAGTACAGTAGCATCCGCAATACAAAAAGGGACTTTTAAAAGTTTAGCAATGGATTTTGCAATTAATGTTTTTCCAGTTCCAGTACGCCCAACCATTATGATATTTGACTTTTCAATCTCAATATCTTCTTCAGTTGTATCAGGCTGCATTAATCTTTTATAATGATTATAAACTGCAACTGAAATTACTTTTTTTGCATCTTCTTGCCCAATTACAAAATCATTAAGATGTTCGTTTATTGCCTTTGGTTTTAAAAGGGTAAAATCTTCAGCAGAAAAAAGATCATCATTTAAATCTTCCTTTACAATTTCATGAGCTTGCTCAATGCAAGCATCACAAATATGTGCAGAGGTACCAGCTATTAAAATATTGGTGTCTTGCTTATTTTTACCACAAAAGGAACATATAACTTTTTCTCTTTCTGACATTATTTTTTTCTTTCCAGAACTTCATCAATCATACCGTATGCTTTTGCTTCTTCAGCAGTCATCCAGTAATCTCTATCGCTATCTTTCCAAACTTCCTTATATGATTTTCCTGAATGTTCAGAGATAATTTCATACAACTCTTTCTTCAATTTTTGAATTTCACGAGCAGTAATTTCAATGTCAGATGCTTGTCCTTGAGCACCACCTAACGGTTGATGAATCATTACTCTTGAGTGTTTAAGAGCTGTTCTTTTACCCTCAGCACCTGCACATAAAAGCACAGCCCCCATTGATGCAGCCATACCTGTACAGATAGTAGAAACATCAGGATTAATATACTGCATAGTATCATAAATCCCAAGTCCTGCATATACTCCACCACCTGGAGAATTCAAGTAAATTAAAATATCTTTCTGAGCATCAACTGACTCTAAAAACAATAATTGTGCTTGAATAATATTTGCAACATGGTCGTTAATTCCAACTCCTAAAAAGATGATTCTATCCATCATAAGTCTAGAGAAAACATCCATACTTGCAACATTCATTTGTCTCTCTTCAATGATTGTTGGAGAAATGTAATTTCCATGCATAGATGAAAACTCATTAAGGTGCAAACTGCTTATTCCCTTATGTTTAGTTGCGTATTTTTGAAATTCTTTTCCGTAATCCATTTTTTTAGTATTTAGATGTTAGTATTTAGATTCTAGATAACAACCGATAAAATTAGCTTAATATACAACTGCTAAAACTCGCTTTATTTTCCTGATGCTAATTTAACAAATTCATCATAAGAAACTGACTTTTCAGTCAATTTGAAGTTTTCCTTATAAACTGCTAGAGTTCTTTCATCAAAAATTTGGTCGTAAACTTTCTTTCTTTCTTCCTCATTTTTAAGAATGTTAGTGGCAATATCGGTCAATTGTTTGTCATCTCCTTCTGGCTGGCCGTACTGCTTCATTTGAGCTGAAATTAAAACTTTAGTATGCGCTAGAACATCATCTTGAGTAACTTTAATGCTATGATTTTCTAAGATTTTGTTTTCAATTAACTGCCATTGTAAGCTTTTTGCATACATATCGTACTCAGTTTCTAGCATCTCCATAGTAATTGGTTGCTCAGAAGTTTGCACTAACCATCTCTTTAAAAATTCATTTGGCATAGCTAACTTCAATTTATCAACAAAGTAAGTTACGACATCATTTTTAAGCATTCTATCACTCTCTCCTACAAATTGAGTTTCTGCTTCTGATTTTACTTTTGCTTTAAATTCTTTTTCATCTTTTATCGCACCAGGCCCGTAAACTTTATCAAAAAGCTCAACATTCAACTCAGCTGGCTCTAATCTGTTTACATTCTTTACAGTAAACTGAAATTCTTCTGAAGTTAAGTTATGAATTGCAGCATGATCAACATTTAACATGGCCCCTAAATCAGAATGATTTGTAAAAGCTTTCATTACATTAACAGTAATTAAGTCATCCGTTTTTACACCAACAAATTGCTTTTTAATTTTCTTATCAGCAATGTAATCCATAGCAACAGTAGCATCATTTTTAATACCATTATCCATTACTATCCCATCAACATCTAATTGCTCAATAGTACAGAAAATCAAATCTCCCTCAACTGATGCTTCAGGATTACTCATTTTACCATAACGCTTTGCTATATCATTACAATATCCATCAACTAACTTAGCATCAGCTTTAATTTTATAGTAGTTTAATTTATCCTTTGCAGTTATTTTTACATCAAACTCTGGGGCTAAACCAACTTCATATTCAAAAGTAAAATCTTCATCATTTTCCCAGTCAATTGGCTTTTCATCAATTGACATTGGTGAGCCTAAAACTCTTACTTTTTCAGCAGTAATATGCTTGTATAATTCATCTTGTAGCATCTTATTAACCTCTTCAACAATAACAGATGTTCTGTATTTTTTATTGATGATTCCCATAGGAGTTTTTCCTTTTCTGAATCCAGGAACCTCAGCTGTTTTACGATAATCTTTTAATACTTTCTCAACTCTTTCAGAGTAATCTGCAGCTTTTACCTCAACAGTAATAGTTGCCATTAAATCTTTTGCTTTGCTTTGTGTAAGTTTCATCTTTTATTTATTTTTTAAAAAGGGCTGCAAAAATACACTTATTTATCAGATAAAGAAAAAGTTATGAAAACAAAAAAGCAAGCTATAATGCTTGCTTAATTTTGTGCGGATGAAGAGACTCGAACTCTCACACCTTGCGGCACTAGATCCTAAGTCTAGCGCGTCTACCAATTCCGCCACATCCGCTTAAAAAGGACGGCAAAGATATTATTTTTTAACATTTACACACAAAAGCCGCTTTAAAGATTTTTATGCATTTATTTTACTTAATTTTGCAAGACTAAAATTAAAAAAATATAAAATGAGTTTATCAGTAAAAGGAAAATTAAGCAGAAAATTAAGTGTGGAAAGCGGAACATCTAAAGCAGGAAAAGAATGGAAAAAACAATCTTTCCTTGTAGATACTGGCGCACAATATAACCCAGAAGTTTGTTTCCAATTATTTGGAGAGGATAAAATTGAAATGTTAAACCACCATAATGAAGGGGATCAAGTAGAAGTTTCTTTTAACTTATCATCAAGAGAGTATAACGGAAGATATTTCCATAACATTGATGCTTGGAGAATTGAAAGCCAAGGAGCTGGAAGTGCTGACATGGAAGCTGCACCAGAATTTAATGCGCCAGCATCAGAAGATGATGACTTGCCTTTTTAAATAGCAAATAAAGATTAAACGTAAAAGGAGCTGAACTAATTTTCAGCTTCTTTTTTTATTTTAATTTTTAACATCAAATCCTACTTTTATTTCTTTAAAGAAGTAGGATTTGCCATATCAGTAGTGATATAAGCATTTGGGTTTATTTCCTCTATCATGCCTAGAACTGACTTTAATTTTCTCCTTGGTATTACACAAAGATAAATTTTTACAGGTCCTTCCTTACCTTCACCATCAATAACGGTTACTCCATGGCCATTCTCTCTAAGTGTTTCAGCAACAGATGGTGAATTGGCAGGACAAAAAACCCTAACAACTATATTTCCAACCCCAACTATACGCTCAATGTATGTTCCTAAAATAGTGCCTGCAGCAAAACCAGCCGCATAAGCTCCAATCAAAACAGGGTCATCAATATCCTTTATTACTTGTGAAATAGCAACTATCCAAATTGCAGATTCTACTAAACCAATAAGAGCTGCATAAATTGGTTTATTCTTTGCAACTAATAATGCTCTCATTGTTCCCAAACTCTGGTCGGCCAACCTCAGTGAAAAAATAATTAGTGCCGAAAATATCAATTCCATAATTTTACGTTTTAATTTCTAACATCAAATGCATCACGCAAACCATTACCCAAAAGCATAAAAGCCAATACTAAACTCATTATAGCCATCCCTGGAATAATAGCCAAATAGGCCTTATCCATTATTATATATGCATAATGATCTTTAATCATTCCACCCCAACTTGGCGCAGGAGGTTGAGCTCCAATTCCTAAAAAGGAAAGTCCTGCTTCTATTAAAATTGCTGCTGCAAAATTAGCTGCCGAAATCACAATTACGGGTCCAATAACATTGGGTAAAATGTGTTTAAATATTATTCTAAAGGATTTAAAAGCCAATGCTTTTCCAGCCTCTACATATTCCAATTCTCTAATAACCAAAACCTGCCCCCTAACAATACGAGCAACTTCTACCCACATTGTTAAGCCAACCGCAACAAACACTTGCCAAAATCCTTTTCCTAAAGCCAATGTAATTGCAATTACCATTAGTAAAGTTGGTATGCTCCAAATTACATTTACAAACCACATAATTACATCATCAGTTTTTCCTCTGAAATAACCAGCAATAAGCCCAAAACTTATTCCGATAATTAATGAAATAATTACAGCAATAAAACCAACTGAAAGAGATATTCTTGTTCCAAGAATTATTCTGCTTAATAAATCTCTACCGTACTTATCCGTACCGAACCAAAAAGTTTGTTCCACTATCTTATAATCACCCAAATAGTATTTTTCCATCACTGATTGGAAAGGCAAATAAGTTAATCCTCCCTCTGATTTTTCAAAACTACTAATCGGAATTCGGCTTACTTTTGATGGAGTACCAAAAATCAACTTTTCAATTATTGAAGACTCTTCAGTTATTTGCTTTGGAAACTCTAGAAAAATGATTGTAGTTAAGGGTTTATTAGTTGCTAATTCAATATGCATTTCATTTGCATTTTTACTGCCATCAGGGCTGATAATTGTTGCAAAAACAGCAATTAGCACACAGCAAAAAATAAATATTAAAGATGAGAAAGCTAGTTTATCTTTCTTCAACTTTTTCAAAGCTAATTTATTTAATGATGTGTTATTCATCTATTTACTATGTACTCTACCCTTCCATTCAAATGATTTTGTAAAAGACAAAACCACAATCAAAACTATATAAAAAGAGTAAAAGATTTCAAAAGGAAGAATCCATTTTACTAAATCTGTTCGGTTGAAAAATTTTAAAATTGGGAATAACAGAATTAAATCTACCAAAAATTTAACTCCATAAAATAATATGAATAAATTAAAATATTCAATATTCCAAAAGGGAATTGCAAAAAGAAAAACGAATGCCAAGTTTGTAAAAAGAACTAAAAAGGAAGTATAAATACTTGCATTATCTTTATAGCCACTACTCTTGGCGGTCCACCTTTTTCTTTGGTTAATAAATCCTGAAACTGTTTGCACAGCATCCGTAATTACAATAGCACTTTTCTCTTTTGCAAATGCAATAGAATTAGGATACTTTGCTTTTACACTATGAAGTAAAAAAACATCATCACCACTTACTGCAGTATCAATAGAAAACTCATTTACTTCTAAAAAAATTTCTTTTCTGTAAGCCATATTAGCACCATTACAGAATATTGCATTGTTAACTCCAATTGCTCCAGCACCACTTCCAATTAAGCTAGAAAATTCTAAGGCTTGCAAACTCAAAAATATTCCTTTTTGTTTGTGATAAGCAACAGGACCAGACACCAGTTTTATATTCTCATCAGTAAAATAGTTAACCATAGTTTGCACCCATTTCGGATTAAAACTACAATCTGCATCTGATGCTAAAATAATATCCCCACTTGCGAGCTCAATAGCGTTTTTAATAGCATTTTTCTTCCCAAATTCTTCTTTGGGCATATTTACAACTTGCAAATTATCTAATTGTGAGGAATTTAAAATATTAAGCGTATTATCAGTTGAATGATCATTTACTAAAATCAACTCTAACTTATCAGTAGGGTAAATTTGGGATTGTAAATTTTGCAATAATCTTTCTACTTCATTTTCCTCATTTCGCATTGCAATTACAATACTAACTTTTGGGGTAAAATCTTTATTAGTTATTGCTTGAACTTTGTACCACCCTAAAGTATATCTTATAATTAATAACGCATATAAAAACAAGATTATTAAAATTACAATCTGCATTATTTTCTGAAGAATTTAAGAGAGAAAATAAAGATTGTTCCAATTAAAGCAGGTAATAAAAGATTGATAACCCACATTACAAAAGTAGCTGATAATATCCCTATTGCATTTACGGAAACCAATCCGAAAAGGAAAAGTGCAACTGAGCCTCTAATTCCAATTTCAGTAATTGCAATAGTAGGAATAATTGATATCACTAAAAGCATAGTGGTAATCAAAATCATTGCATCAACATATCCAATTTGGACATCAAAAACTTGTAACAAAATAAAGAACTGAGTTGTAAAAACGATATACCTCCCTACTGAATAAAGCAGTATTTCCAATAATTCTGATGAATTGTAAAAGGAAAATACCTCATTATACTTTTTGAATTTTCTTAAAAACTTAATCTTAGATAAAACAACTGAAAACACTGAGGCATTTAAAAATAAAGTAACTAAAAGTACATTCAACAATATCAATAAGAATAACATTATTGGATATGCAAATACAATATTAGAGAGTAAAGAATCAAATTCTGGCATTAAATTAGGGAGCAATAAAATTCCAATTGAGCCAAAAACTATAGTTGTTACCAACTGAGCCATAGACCCAATTACTGTAATTAAAACACCTTTAATTCTGTCTGCTTTTTCCAAACAAAATACCCTTCCCCCATATTCGCCCACTCTATTTGGAGTGAAGGCAGAAACCGTAATTCCTGAAAAAATCGCACGGATTGAGCGTTTAATAGATACTTTTTCAATCTTTGAAATTAGGAATCTCCACTTTAATGATTCTAAAAACCAATTGAGGAACATCATCAAAATTACAACAGTAACAACAATGTATTTTTCTTGTAACTTAACTAGGATTTGATCCAAATCAAATTGCTCAACACTACTTTTGGAAGTGAGTTGTTGATACAAAAAGAAAAGAGCAAAAGCTACAATTCCAATTTTTAATAAGAAGCCAATAGTTTTTCTGCTTAGCATTGCTTAGTTTTGTTGATACAAAGATAACAATTGCAAACTGATAAAATCATATTAGGAATAGATCCTGGAACAACAATAATGGGATATGGATTGATTCATGTGAAAGGCAAAAAAATGGAGCTCATTCAAATGGGGGTTTTGCATCTTTCAAAACTTGGGTCACATGAGTTAAAACTTAAAAGAATTTTTGAAAGAACATTGCAATTAGTTGATGAATACAAACCAGATGAATTTGCTGTTGAAGCACCCTTCTTTGGCAAGAATGTACAGTCCATGTTAAAGCTAGGAAGAGCTCAAGGAGTTGCTATGTCTGCTGCACTTTACCGTGATGTTCCTATTTTTGAGTATGCACCTAAAAAAATTAAGATGGCGATTACTGGGCAAGGTACTGCTAGTAAAGAGCAAGTTGCTGCAATGTTAAAATCAATTTTAAATATTAAGGAAATGCCTAAACATTTAGATGCAAGTGATGGGTTAGCTGCAGCAGTCTGTCATCATTTTCAAAGAAGCCCTGGGCAAGGTGGTGGAAAAAGTTATACGGGTTGGGGGTCTTTCTTAAAAGATAATCCTGATAAGCTTAAATAGCAGATTTAATAAGATCAGCAATTTCTTTCATTTCTGAATCTGGAAACTTTAATTTTGGTCTTTCAAAATTAATATCAGAAACATCATGCAAAGGTACTAAGTGAATATGCGCATGAGGAACTTCTAAACCAATAACTGCAACTCCAATTCTCTCACAAGAGATAACTTTATCCATTGCTTTTGCTACTTTTTTAGCAAAATTAAAAAGTCCTAAATATTCTTCAGAATCTAAATCAAAAATATAATCAGTTTCCTTTTTAGGAATTACTAAAACATGACCTTTTGCTAAAGGGAAAATATCTAAAAAAGCTACATAATTTTCATCCTCAGCTACTTTAAAAGCAGGAATATCACCACTTACTATTTTAGAAAAAATACTAGGCATTATAACGGTTGAATATCAATAATTTCAAAATGCATAATTCCATTAGGAACTTCAATATCAGCAATATCACCAATAGCTTTACCAAGTAAGCCTTTTCCAATTGGGGAAGTAGCAGAAATCTTTTTAGCTGCTAAATCAGCCTCAGATTCTGAGACTATAGCATAAGTCATTTCCATACCATTAGCCGTATTTTTTATAGTAGCTTTAGTAAGCAAATGAACAGTTGAAGTGTCCATCTCAGACTGATCCAACACCCTAGAATTAGCAACATCATTTTCTAGTTTTGCAATTCTTGCTTCTAATAATCCTTGTGCCTCTTTGGCAGCATCATATTCAGCATTTTCTGATAAATCACCTTTATCTCTTGCTTCAGCTATTTGATTAATTACTCTTGGTCTATCAACCGATTTTAAAGTGTTTAACTCTTCTTTTAAGTTGTCGTAACCTTCTTGTGATAAATATATTGTACTCATAATTAGTAAGCTTATAAACGCACAAAAAGGAAGTCACCTTCCTTTTTGAACATTATATGTTTGTTTTTATTTTATAAATTAATCCTTGCACCAATAGTGTGCGAACCTTGGAAAGGATCAGTATGACGGTAAGAATAATCTAAACCGAAAGTTGAACCATTATCTCCCATTGGCAACTCAACTGTAAAACCAGCTGAAGGGCCTCTTAAGGCAGTTGTTCTTGTTGATGGAGTTCTAATTCCATCCTCATAAGTGTAACCCAACCTTAGCATAAAAATTTCATTGTAAGAATACTCACCACCAAAACGGTATTGATCTTTTTGAAAAGAATTAGAAGTAAATGTTCCTGCACCTGTAATTCTGTGTTGCATTACATTAACATCATACGAAAGACCAATATTTAATAAAGCAGGTAATTCTAATTCTGATGATCTTTGCTCAACAGTCATTTTATAATCGTCAGCATCACCAACTATTCCTCTAAATGAAAGTCCATCACCAGAGAAAGACATTCTTGGTCCTACATTTTTTAATGCAATACCAAATTTAAAATTATCTTCTGCACCAGTTACATACTGAATCCCTGCATCTAAAGCAACACCATTAGCACCTACATTTGAAATTTGTTCTGAAATCATTTTAATTGTCATCCCCCCATAAATACTATTAGAGAAAATCTTAGCATAAGAAAGTGAAATATTCATAAATGAAGGTGAATACGTACCAATACCACCATCAGGTAAATCTACAGTAGTAATTTCAATATCTCCAAAATCCATGCTCATTACAGAAAAACCTAAAACCCCTGACTCTCCAACCTTCTGAGAAAAACCAAAAGCACTAATATTACTTACAGCCTCATCTCCATATTTTAACCATTGAGTTTGACTAAAAATCAATTCTGTTTTTTCAGTAAAAGCAAGTCCTGCAACATTTGAGAATATACCCTCCAATCCTCTAACTCCAGCAACATTTGCTCCTCCCCAACCAGAGGTTCTAGCCCATGGATTGATCAATAATTCTGAAGCGCCTGCTTGCCCTGCTCTTTGAGGATTACCTGCAAATGCATTAGAAAACGGAAGCATTAATGCAATTATTGCTACAGCTTTTATCCAGTTATTAATTTGTTTCATATTTATAATATTTATTATCGTCTATTATTTTATTTATTAGAATGTATCTAAATCAATTGGCCTTAAAGCTCCATACCATTTGATTATTTTTTCTCCAACTCCAGGAGCATTTATATGCAATATATATAAACCACTTGAAATAGGAATTCCAAAATTATTTTTCAAATCCCAATCTATTGAAGTCATCCCATTATCCTTATTTAAAGTACGAACTTCAGTACCACTTACTGTAAATATCTTGATAGTTGCTTTTCTTGGTAAGTTTGTAATTTTTACTCTATTATCTAATTGATTAACCTCATATGAAGAATAACCATAATAAGGATTAGGAACAATATTAATAATATCTAAGGCATCTTTTGCAACATCATTATCACCAGTTACTGCAACAATATTATTAGTATTGAAACTATAAGTAGGATTAAAACTATTAAGTGCAGTTGCTTCAATAGCTCTTGCTTTTGCTGAACCACTAAAATTAAGTGTGGCTGTCGCTACAAATGATTCTCCAACTTCATAATCAACACCATCATAAGTAACAGTTTTACCACCCCATGTGGAAGCTGAATTTTCATAAGCAACAACATAAGTTGTTCCTAAAGTTAAATCCATATTTCTATCAAAGAATTTATCTTCAGTAACAGTTTCGTAAGCTTTATAAGGCTTAGTTACTCTTAATTTAACAGTTGCCTTATTATCTAAGTTCATATCTCTTCCTGGCGCTAACAAAGGAGCTCCAACCCAAGTCACATTTTTGAATACAGCCCATTTCCCAGTCCCAGTATTATCATTTAGTAATTTACTGTAATTCCAAGCACCTTCATCATAATTAGGTGAAAAATCTGAACTAACAGTATCTGTCATATAATCCTCAGTACCTTTTACCCATGATTCTCCTTTAACAACATAAATAAAGTGTTTCCCTCCTAATAAATAATTACCTCCTAAGAACTCATTATTCTGAGAATCATATTGAGGAAAATCACCTGGAGTTAATAAAGTAGATGTAGGATTCCATTCCATATCATTTCCATTCTCAGAAGTTTGCCATGAATCTTCAGAAAAGATAATATTTAACCTTTCTCCAGTTTCAATATCAAGAGCATAACCAGGGAACCATCCCATCCCTTTTATAGAATCACCATTCTCATCTAACATTCCATCTGGGAGACCATCTTTACCAACAGAAACTGACTGTCTTAATCCCATTTTCTTTTGATTACCGATTGATAATGTTTCATCATCTTGGGCTTCAACAACACAAACTCTACTCCATTCTGATTTCTCATCAGTAAATACAATATCAACTGAATTTAAACTTGTCAGTTTTGCTAAATTAGTAATCGAATTACTAATACCAGGACCATCATTAAAGTTAGATGCGAAACGATAAGGAGCCCATGTTCCTCCCGTCCATTCAAAACTTCCAAATGGTGATGATGCAATATTTGATTGCATTACAACTCCTTCAAATACGCCATTCGGATCATCAGTCATATTGTAATCACTCATCTGACCAATAGTCTCATTCGTATATGAACCTGATCTAATCCAATTAAAACCCCAAATATTAAAGAACTCACTCTCATCATCTCTATCTGCAACCCCGCTTAACCATCTGTCATTAGGATTTTCGAATTCTATTGTACCAGAAATTAATCCGTTATCATCAATATTAGTTGGATCAGCACCAGGGTTTTGTGTTTGTTTTACTTTTACATTTAATCCTAGTTGAGAGATATATTGCTCAGAACCTAACTCAATATCTTGATCGGCTGAAGCTTTTATATTTCCTGTTGCATTATCAATCAATTCCCATCTCCCATAAGAGATAATAGCATTAACATTAAAGATAGGATCCATTAATTTGAAAGTAAAGTCTCCTTGAGGGACTTTTACAGGATCAACAACTGTAATAGTTATTGGCCCTTGTCCTGCTGCATATGTTGGATTTAAACTTCTATGATCCTCAGAAGTTAAAATATCTTCAACAGTTTGATTTGTAAACTCTAAAGCCATTCCTCCATTTCCTTGACCTTCTTTTCTTGTAAGTTCAACTCCATCACCATAAGATGCATTTAAAGTTGTACCTCCATTTTCAGGATTATTAACATGAGGGATTGCAGAATAAACTTTAATATTTCTTCTTCCTGAAATATAAGGCTGGTTTCTACCATCATATTCAGCTGCATTTACATCATAAGGGTCAGCATTCTCTTCAGCTCTATTATACCCGTATGATAATGACATAAAGTAATAAGTTTTATGATTTACCAATCTTGTATTTCCTAAAGCAAATCTATCATCAGTAATTTGAAAAGAAAACTGAACTCCTTCATCTACAGAGCCAATTACACCAGAACTCAATATAGAAGGAACTTCTTCAATTGGAGTATATACTGCTAAAATAGGATCTAAGTATTGATTAACAATTCCTGTTACATCATCATTTACATCACTTCTGAAGATAAGTCTTGCTTTATCAGGGTCATCTAAATCAGTAACTGAAACAGTTGCATTCTCCAATTGATAAACTAAGTAACCTTGGAACTCATAATTTGGATAGTTTGCAAGATTTTCTGGTTTAGTAATATACGGGTCTTTCTCAGAGTAAGACTCATCAATATTATTAGAAGTAGCGCCATTTGATAATGTAAAAATTAATTCCTTATCTAACTCACGAACTGTTACATCAGGCGCATCTGGTCCGTTAAGAATATCAAAGTTATTATCAAATAAAGCTTGAGCTTCTCTATCATAAATTTTAAGTAACTGCACTGATGCAGTTTGCCCACCAGATTTAGCTCTTGCCCATACAACACCAGTTGTAATAACATTTACAGCACCAGGTTGTAAAGTAAAGGCCCCAGCTGATTGTAAAAATCTTCTATCAGCCGGTACATTTCCAGCAGTTACCTCTGTCCACTCTGTCCCAGCAAAAGATGCATCAGAAGTTCCAGGGAACATAAAATTACACTCATCAGTTGTTGAGCCTGATCCACCACCATGCCCATCTCCACCATAAGTCATAGGAACATTATCTTTCCAAATACCTCTTAAGTAGTTGTAAATATCTGTTCCACTTTCAGGGTTACCCATAGTAGTAAAGTCATTGTTATAATAAACAAATTTTGACATGATGATTTGCTCACGTTCTTGTGGGTCATCAATTAAACCATTATTATTATTGTCTAAACCATCAAACCCTTCATCTATTAATCCATCTCTATCGTTATCAAGACCATCATTTGGGTCGGATAAAGGTCCTTGGAAGAAATCAACTCCAATAGCAGGTGGATTAAATCCGTAACCATCAGCCCCTTCATCTTCAGCATCTCCATTATAACAAATACCTAATCCAAGATTTACATCACAACCTACATAATCATCTAAATAATACCCTAAATCAGGATCTACCCATTGCCCAAAATAAGTATCATTTAAAGGTAGTGTTGAACGGTTAATTACCTTATAATTGTAAAAAGTCATATCATTCACTTCATTATCGGCAGTAAATCCAAATGCTTGTGCATGAATCTCTAAACCTAAAGGTTCAGCTTCAGTTTCTGTATGAATATTTCCTTTATCATTAAAAATCCAGAATAAAGTTTGATCACCAAACAATCTAGCATTATCATTTGTTCCAGTAATATTATAATCAGGATAATCACCATCATACGGCTCATAGAGATCATTTCCGTTTGCATCAAAGAAAGGCGCTAAAAACTCATCTTGTCCTAGTGTCTCATCACCATGTGCTGGCCATTCTAAGATTGAATTAGGAATAACATAAGTAGGATCGGTAGCAAAACGAGCAACATATTCCTCTACTTCTGAACGATCTAATTTGAAATGTTTATCCCAAGTTACGCACTCATCAGCTGATATTGTTGCATTATTTACATTTAAAGGTCCAGGCCAAAAATCATTACCAGATTGACGGTAAGTCATTGCAGCAACTTTCAATTGCCCCCCATCATCAACACCACCAATCCAAAGTGCACCTGCAAACATTGAATTCTTTTTACTTCCTTTAGGAATTTCATATTGTGCGTCAGCTAAATCCCACCACATATCTCCCCCACCCATTATGGTAGTTCTCACATTATTTACATCCAAGTCAGTTTTAGATTTTGAAGGATTACAACCAGCAGCTACCCTTGTATTAACTACAGAAGTTACTCCAGGATTTGGAACATTCTCTTTCGCCATCAATGCAATACTATAGAATGCAAATGATAATGTTACTATTTGTTTAATTTTATTATTCATAAAAAATCTATTTTTCTTTTTTACTAGTTATTTTATTAAAATTGGAAGCTTATACCTGCTCTCCACATTCTAGGTAAACTATAATGCGAAGGATTGTTTACGGCCAATGAATATAAGTATCTGAAAGATTCAGGGTCATTTTGCGCATCAATAGTATTTTGTGCTGCTGATGAAGTTAAATATCCATCATCATTAGGGTTACCTGTTGCACGATAAACACTCATTATATTTTTAGCATCCAATAAGTTTTGAACTTGAACATATACATTTAAGTGTGAACTCTTTTTATCACTCCACTTAATTTCAAATTCTTTATTAACTTTAGCATTAATACGGAATTGCCAAGGCAAACGAGATCCATTTAAACTTCCTTCAAGTGTTGATCTGTCATTAATCCCACTTGCTGCTTCTTGTGTTATGTTAGATTGTTTAGAATAAGGGGTTCCTGATCCTGCAGAGAACATTACATTCGCACCTGCATTCTCAAATACTTTTGCTCCAAACAATAAAGGGCCATTATAATCCTTTCCTTCTCCATAATGATAATCAACAGATGCAGATACTGCATGTCTTTGATCGTAATCAAGTGGAGTTAATGTTCTTAAGTTAGGCTGTCCTGTATTTACTAAACTTGCACCTGAAGTTGCAGAAGAACCTGTACCATCAGCAAATTGTAAAGTATAATTAGCAGTCATCTGAATATTATTTGTTCTTCTTAAATCATAGTTTACCGACATACCTTTTACTGTACTAAAGTCAATATTGCCATAAGTATAATACTGTGCAGGATAAGCAGAAAGTACATTAGTTACCTGAACCATATCTCTTAATTCTTTATAGAATGCAGATATTTTTAATGCCGATTTTAAAGATAATGTTTTTGCAAATCCTAACTCATAATCAACATTTTTTTCAGGCTTCAAATTAGGGTTATTTAATCTTTCACCAACTCTGTCAGCCATAAATAAATAATCAACTGGCTCTAATCTATTTCCTGTAGGAGGTCTTTGTGTTAATACATCATAATGCGCAAAGAATTGAGCCTCATCAGAAATAGGGAAAGAGAATGCAATCCTAGGCATAAACACTACATCAGGAGTATAATCTTCAAACACTTCATTAACATTTACTATTCCTCTTGCAGCTGATTCTGCATCTTTTAAATAAGGAGCAATTTTACCACCAGCAGCTTCAGCTAATAAAGAAGGGTCAGAAATTTCTAAACCTTCAGCATTATACCAAGTATCACCATCATTATTTCTATAACCTACAATTGCTGATGGATTATCAACATCATCAACATATACAACATAATCATTACCAATAGTTGAAGGGATAGCAGTAGAATTAATTAAATCCATATTAGCACCAGCAGTATATGCACTATACAATAAGTGTTGATCCTTTAATACTTTTTGATTGGCATCATAACGATCTACCCTAACACCTACATTAAAAATTAAATCGTCAATTGCAAATTTATCTTGGATGTAACCTGCAGTATAAATTGGATTAAATGGAGCGATTAATCTTTTACTACCCTCTTCTTCAAAGAAGTTGGCTAAAGAAGCATCTCCATCAGCTTTATTACCATAAATATCATATCCATAATAAACTGCATAAGAAGAACCATTGTTCAACAACTCATCTTCACTAAACATACTTAATGAGTAAGTTGAAGGGTCATAAGAATCAACATCAATAAAATCAGTTCCATTAGGATCTAATCCTAATGCATCTCTTAAGTTTCTATCAAAATCAGATTGCTCATCAGCAACAAACAATCTATCATAATTAATAGTGTCTTGGAAAGTTCCGTTTGCATCAAATACAGGATTAGGGTTTGCTAAGTCACGCTCTAAAATATGTTTATTTGCCAATTGATTCATTAGAGTCCATACAGATTTATATGCATTAAATTGCCAATAATAATCTTTCCTTTGTTCAAATTCAAATCCGAATGAGAATTCATGAGACTTAACATCTGCAGATCCTGAAGCTTTAAAAGTTGACTGTGTATTTTCTTGCTTAATAGAATACCCATACCAAGATGCATTACTTCCAAATAAAGAATATACTGATGAAGGCGAACCTCCATTCATTAACCCTTGTCCTTGCAAATCTGCTGCAGTTCTAATCACACCATCATTAGAAGCATCAACACCAAATAGACTCATAGTTGAAGACTGGTAGGAATTCATACCGTATTCAGAATACATATCATAATAAGCTGAAGTATAATTTACTAAACCAGGGTTAATATCACTAGCCTCAAAAGTATATAAAGTATCAGCCCAACTAGATAGAGTTTGCCCACTATAAATGATACCACTTGCAGAATCAACTGCAGTACCATTTCGATAAATAGGAGCTTTATATGTATTGAACTTTCCTACATAACCATAGTTGAAAATATTCTCCCCATGTTTTTCATCACCATAGGTATACTTATTATTTGTGTAATCTCCTTGTATTGTAAAGAATGCGTTTTTAATAACTGACGCACTTTCTTCTGAATTTGATTCTTCAGAACCAAACTTTTGAGTCAACTTACCAAATAAACGATAAGTAGTTTGTGAAGAATTTCGATTATCATCCGATGAATACATTGATCTCCAATAGCTAAAATCATTACTTTTTCTAGCATAGAACGAACCACCTAAGGATAAGAAAGTATTATTAGATGGTTTAAAATCAATTTTACCAGATACATTTATTCTTTTATCATTAGTGTTTTGTTTAGCATCAACCAATTCAAAATCTTCCTCATTTAAAAACTCCGAAGAGCTTAATAAACCTGCATTTGCATTAGGAGCTAATACAAAAGGATTTGCTTTTAAATCAGCTAAAACATCATCCTTGACTTTCCACATTCCAATTGCAGATGGATCAGTATCATCAACACTTCTAAGCTCACCTGAAATAAAATACCCTAAAATTGAACTTCCTTTAGAGCCATCAGTATTTCTCTTTTTTAAGATAGGTCCAGACAAAGAAAAACCTAATAAATTGTAATTATAACTATCAAATAATGATGATGACTCATACTCAAAACCACCAAATGTTTTATTAGAAGGGCCCTTTGTAGTAACAGAAATAATTCCTCCTGTAGCATCACCATATTGCGCAGGAACACCACCAGTAATTACAGTAATCTGCTCAATACCAGAAGTAGGAACTCCCATAGCACCTCTCACTTTAATCCCATCAATATAATATTCAGTAGCATCAGAACGAGACCCTCTTACATTAACACCTTCACCCTCATCTTTCTGGTAAATACCTGCAGTAGTTGCGGCCACAGAACTTATACTTCTTGTAGGTAAGGCTACAATTTCCTCAGCAGTTTTTGTTTCACCTGATAAGTTATCTTGATCTAGTAAAGGTTTCTTGTAAGCAATAATTTTTACCTCACCAATAGCAATACCTTCTTGCAGTTGAACATCTTGCTTTGTAATCTTGTTAGACGAAACAATTACTCCTGTAATTTCAACAGCCCCATAACCTACAAAAGTTGCTTTTACAGTATAATTACCTGGCACTAAAGGCTTAATTGTATAGTTTCCATCAAAATCAGTAGTAGTACCACCAATTTGATTTCCGCCTTTTTCTGCCACAATATTAGCAAAAGGAACTGGTTCCCCTGTCATGGCATCAGTAATTACTCCCTTAAGAGATCCTGTTTGAGCAAAAGCAAAAGTTGTTGTTAATGCAAATGCTACTATTAAATAAATTTTTCTCGACATATTCTAATTTTAAAGGCCGTAAAGATATAAATATTTTCATATTAATAAAGGGAATAAATCTCATTTATTTTACCTAAGATTGCAGGCATGAAAAAGCTTATTTACATTCTAACAATCAGTATTTTAGCAATCAGCTGTAACACAAAAGATGATTACATACAAGAAGTTTATGTAAATGAGTATGTAAATTTAAGCTTACCCGAATATAGTGAAATTGCAATATCAGGAAGTGCAATTTTTATTGAAGGGGGAGTGGAAGGAATAATTATTTACCATGGAGTTGGAAACGATTATAAAGTTTATGACAGAAACTGCAGTTACCAGCCATCACTATCATGTTCCGTTATTGATTCTGTAAATTCTGGAATTGCATTTTGCGGTTGTTGCACCTCAGCATTCTTAATAAGCAACACAGGTGAAGCGTTAAATGCACCAGCCTTACTTTCGTTAAAAACTTACAATTGGAGCTTGAATGAAAGCAATGTTATGCATATTCATAATTAGTTAATTCTTAATAAACTTTTTTCTTATAAGCCCTTTATCAGTATGTATTTCTATGAAATAAATTCCATTTGAAACATTACTAAAATCAATGGCATTTTCTTTCATTTGAGATTCAACTACATTACCATGGACATTAAAAATTCTTACTTTTTCTATCAAATAATCAGTATCAATAACTAAAAATCCTTTTGTTGGATTTGGGTAAATCGCTATTTGTTCAGCCAGCATATCATTTACTGAAGTTGAAAGATGTAAAACTTCATAGAATGTCTGTTCACTTTCACAACCATTTGCATCTGTAACTACACACCAATGCCAACCTGTAACTGTTGGAGTTATATTTTGTGTTACCTCTCCTGTATTCCATAAATAAGAAGCCCCAGAGGTAACACTTAAAACAGTTCCATTCTGTGTTATAGTTACAGCCGAGCTAATATTGATTGTTAAATCCAAAACAACCACACTATCATAACCAGATATATTCGTTAAAACATGTGATGCAGTATTGTTACTAGCAGTATATGTCACTCCATCTATCCATGTAAATTCATTACAAGCCACTTGAATATCTGCAGAAACATCTAAAGGTTCAGAAAAGTAAGAACAACCAAAAGAATCTATTGCATTTATATAATAAGAGCCTTCAACTGACACTTCTAAAAAAGGATCAATAATGCCTGTGATTAACCCATTATCCCCATACCAATTAAAGTTGCTAAATAAAGCTGAATCCTCCATCAAAATAGTCATTCCATTAGCCGATAAAGTTGGTTGATAAGTAGAATCACAAATTACAACTAATACATTTTCAGAAAGAGTTGCACAACCATACTCATTAACAGTAACCACAGAATATAAACCAGATGTTGTTGGTTCATAAAAAGTATCAGTAGCATTAGGAATCGGACTGTTATAATAATACCATTGCATAGCAAAAGCATTTGTTGCCGTGTACATGATAGTATTAATGGTATCATAAATTACATTTGCTGTATCAGGATAGCCATAAACAAAAACTGTATCAGTAACTGAAATTGTATTTGCAGGAATCTCCATAACACTATAATTTATTGATAACCCTCCTCCATTTGCTGAAAATATACCAGCCTGTTGCATTGGAGTAAAAGAAAATGAGCCGCAATCTTCAATACTAGAACAAGGACCAAAAGCAGAATCATCATCATCTAAATCGATTGAAACACTTTGGCCTGTTAATTCTAAAGGGTTAAAGCTATTAATAGTTAAGGGAAATGATTGGGTAAGATAATTGCTACACGTAACTTCTTCTAAAACCCCAGCAGGAGTGCTGACTGTGTAAAAGAAATCAGGGTCTCCTGCAGGCCAACTATCACTACAATTTCCAGAAACAACTTCAATACTCTCTAAAAAATATGCAGCATTTGTTTGTATAGCTGAATATTGAACAATATATTGACCTGGCTGAGAATATATTTGATCAACTGGCTGAGAAGAAACGCTACTATTACCGTTACCAAAATCCCAATTGTATGACAACATTCCAGTATTATTATTTGCAAACTCAACTACAATTGGTGAGCAACCACTTGAATTAGTCATTGCAAAGCCAACATTAGAGGATGTGGATGTATCGTTAATAATCGTCATTGGAAGTGAAAAAGAAATACTCTCTGTTCCTACTAAAGCAGACAAACTATGAGTAGCTACTAAATTAACATCAACATCATAATTTCCAGCTACCAAAGGAGTCCCAGAAACATTTACACAGCCGTATTGACTAACCAAAGGGTCATAATGACACGCATTAGAACTATTATTACATTCCCAAGTAAGCCCTAAAGGAAGGGAAATTGATGTAATATGAAAATCTGTAAACTCTACAAAAACACCACCAGAAACAGTATCAAGAGGCAAGTAAAAAGTTAAATCTTGATTATAGAATTGACCAACAACTCCATCAGGCAAAGTGTCAGGATGCAATCCATAATTTACTCCTACAGGATAATAAGTATAATCAATAGAACATTGGGCGTTTACAAAAACACTTAAAAAAAATGCACACACAAGAGTCATATAAAATTTATTCATAGCTTGTAATTAATGATTGAAACAACAATATTACAATTTTTTTAATAAATCATTTTTTACTTACTATAGAAAAAGCCCGATAATTCGGGCTTTTATTCTAACATCTTATGTGTAAATTTAACTTTAATATCTGTAGTATTCTGGCTTATATGGCCCTTCAACCGTTACTCCAATATACTCTGCTTGGTCGGGTCTTAAAGTTTCTAATTCAACACCAATTTTAGCAAGGTGCAATCTAGCTACTTTTTCATCCAAATGCTTAGGCAACATATATACTTCATTCTTGTAAGCATCAGTATTGTTCCATAATTCTAATTGCGCCA
>UPTG01000839.1_pt1 | contig 24262 bp, 39 predicted proteins | sample 2160121 | NCBI WGS metagenome assembly UPTG01 (sample SAMN06266255, study PRJEB28933) | marine metagenome | isolation source: Columbia River Estuary | place: USA:Columbia River Estuary, USA | collected 2014-07-27
GAAAGCCTATGGTGACCCATTATATACAGATCTTATTGACAAGCTTGCTTTAGAGTGTTATAATAAGTATGATAACACTAACTTTATGCTCTCTCGAGCTCGTGAAAACTTTGAAGTTGATGGTCGTGCACAAGACGAAGTGCAAAGTGTAGCTATCGACTTAGACATATTACAGCAGTTCCAAACTCTTGGAATTCCTTTTACACAAATTGAAGGGCCAGATAATGCATCGGCCGCCTATGATCATATAGTGAGAACACATGTATATTGAAATCGATAAAATTTATCAAAAAGAACTGAAAAGACAACAAACAACTATCGAGCTGATCGCCTCGGAAAACTTTGCTTCAGATGCTGTAATGAAATTATGCGGCTCAGAGTTTACTAATAAGTATGCTGAAGGCTATCCTGGTCGTAGGTATTATAATGGTTGTGAACACATGGATGAGATTGAAACTCTAGCCATTGACACACTCAAAGAAATATACGGTTGCAAATATGCAAACGTTCAACCACATTCTGGTGCAAACGCAAACCTTGCTATAATGAAAGCTTTCCTTAACGTAGGTGATACTATCTTAGGAATGGACTTAGCAAGTGGTGGCCACCTAACTCATGGCGCTCCTGTTACTATTTCGGGTAAATGGTTTGATTCTCATACCTATGGTGTTGGCGAAGATGGTTTAATTAATTATGACGAAGTTGCTCGTTTAGCACACACTCATAAACCAAAAATGATTATTGCTGGTGCAAGCGCATATCCAAGAGTAATTGATTGGAAAGTGTTTAGAGAAATTGCTGATTCTATAGGCGCATTACTTATGGTTGACATGGCACACTACTCTGGTTTGATCGCTGGTGGCGTATATCCTAGTCCATTACCTTATGCAGATGTTGTTACTTCTACTACACATAAAACATTGCGAGGACCTCGTGGTGGTATTATACTTTGGAATGATTCTAGTTATACTAAACGTATTAATGGTGCGATCTTTCCTGGTACTCAAGGTGGTCCATTAATGAATATCATTGCTGCCAAGGCTCAGGCCTTTATTGAAGCAAGTGATCCTTCTTTTAAAGACTATACTCTTCAAGTTATTAATAATGCTAAAGCAATGTGTAAAGTATTTGAAGAAAACGGTTTCCCAGTACAAACTGGCGGAACAGACTCACACATTATCTTAATGGATTTAAGTCAAAGTAAATATAGTGGTAGAGAAGCTGCAGACATATTAGAAGAGAATGGTATTACTGTAAATAAAAACGGTATTCCAAATGATCCTCGTCCCTTTATGGAAACAAGTGGTATCAGAATTGGTACAGCAGCAGAAACAACACGTGGCCATGGTGAAGAGTGGTTCACTAAATTAGCACATACTATAGTGACTTTACTAAAATAATGACAGTTAATATCGAAAAGAAGATAAGTCACATTTGGGTGGGCCCTAAACCAGCCCCACTTAAATGGATGCACACCTGGCGCGATAAACACCCTGAATGGGAATATACCGTGTTTACAGATCACAAATTAAGAAATCGCGCTTGGAGAAATCAAGCGTTAATAGAAACTTATTATAACGCTAAAGCTTTCTGTGGTGTATCTGATTTAATTCGATATGAACTATTGTATGAACGTGGTGGGTTTATTGCGGAAGCTGATATGATTTGTTTAGAAAATACAGACGAATTATGGTGTGCACCTGAAGATCATGCTTATACATGTTACGAAAACGAAAAGGGCCGTGGAAATAACGTTCAGCCTATCTTTGGTTGTAATCCAGAGAATCCGTTTGTTAAACATGTTTTAGATGAGTTGAAAAGACTTAAGCCACAAGATTTACATCATCAGCCATTTATGTCAACAGGTAATGCGTTCTTAGCAAAACATGTTCCACATTTTAAAGATAAATTAACTATCTGGCCATCTCATTATTTTATTCCACAGTTTTATATTAATGGCGCACAACGTTATAGTGGACCAGATAAAGTTTATGCAGACCATAAATGGGGTTCTACTGGTATGGGCTTTAACTGTGTAGACTATTCACAAGGAGTATAAATGTACTTATCTCACAAACACAAATTCTTATTCTTACGTACACCAAAAACTGCTTCAAGTAGTTTATCAGATTTCTTTATTAGGAATATAGATGATGACGAAGCAATCTATACCGAAGTTGAAGATAGTAACTTACCGGGTACATTAGATGAAGCGATCGTAAGTAAATATAGACCTTACGGATTCTACCATTTTACATTAAATCAATTAATTGATGAAGGTGTAATAACAAAAGATCAAGTTGCTGAATACGATATCTTTGCATTATTAAGAAGTCCAGTTGATAGAGCCAAGAGTTTCTATTATTTCTATCGCAAATGGAAAGATCCTTACGGTGATCCAAGCATTGAGCAATACCGTCAATGGACAGAAAAGGGTGTGTTTAAAGGTGAACCGAATAGTGGTATAGTACAAACAAGTTTATTAAAATTGGGTACTAAAGATGTTGGTCGTTTTTGGTTATATGAAGATTTAGATAAAGAACTAAGTAAGTTTATGTTTAATCGTAGATTGAGAATAGACCACCCATTGCCAAAACATAAAACAGACTCTAGGAAAGCTAGAAATAACGAAATAGAGTTTGAAGAACAAGACGTTCAAGCAATGCGTCAAACATTTAAAGAAGACTTTGAGTTATATAACAAGATAAAATAATACTATGCGAGCATATATTTTAAGAATAAATAGTCCTGTATCACTTGAATATGCAAAGATAACTGCTGACTCTTGTGATAAAATTGATTTAGATTGGGAATATTTTGATGGTTGGTATGATATAACAGGTCGTGCCGCTTGGTGCCAAACTGGTATCAAAATGAAATTTTATGAGCCACCATTAACAATTGACAGTATGACACCGGCCCAAAAGGCTAATGCTTGTTCAGCAGGACATGGTGCAATATGGAAGAAGATTGCAGATGGACCTGATGAAATTGGTATTGTATTAGAACATGATGCATTAATGTATTATAAACCAAGCATACCGATACAAGATAATACTATTGTTGTATTGGGTTATAAAGTAACAGATCCTAGTAGATATAGAGCATTTGATTCTATTAGAGAACAACCGAAACAATTAATTAGTATTGATGGCCACGAAGGTGCTCATGCTTATATGATGACAAAGAAAACTGCTCAGTTATTAGTAGATGAAATTGAAGAACATGGTATTTTAGGTGCAGTTGATAATGCGTATTTTATACGCGGCCAACGAAGAACAAAAGTACCACTTGCGATTATGTCACCCACCCCCGCATTGGGATGGTTAAGAAAATCTACTATATGGCTTGATAGTGCTGATAGGAATTATAAATTCATTCCGTCATTTGAGAATTATTATAAATAACACAGAGTAGATATACATTATAACTAAATAGTTAAATTAGGAAACAGTCCAAAATGAGTCGTTCATTTAAAGAATATTTGACAGCTAAAGAAGAAGCTAAGTTGCAAGCTCTTACGGCAGAAGCCGAAACAGAGATTGATGACGATGAGCTTGAAGACGATGAGCTCGAGCGGTCAAAGAAAAAGAAAAAGAAGAAAAAACCTGTTGATAAAGAAACAGAGGTTGATGTAGAGCCTGAAACTAATGACGACGAAGATAAAGACGAAGACGAAGCTAAATATCCGCATGATATGTTTCACCCTAAGACTGGTGAGAAAAAAGTAGCCAAAGATGAAGCAGAACATGAAGCATTATCTAAATTAGGTTATACTCACGAAGATCCAAAAGCTGAAGACGATAAAGAAACAGATTCAGGAAAAGATATACAAAGACATAATCCTAAGAAATATGTTAACATTGTACCTGTAATGTCAGAAGCACTTAGTAAAACTGCAGTTGTTAGTTGGGGTCGCATGAATCCTGTTACTATAGGACATGAAAAATTAATTAACGCAGTTATTAAGAAAGCAGTAGAAAAGAAAGGAACACCGTTAATTTACTTATCTCATTCTGAAGATAAGAAAAAGAATCCATTACCATACGATCAAAAAATATTATTTGCTAAAGCTGCATTCGGCCCTAAGATTATAGTTAAGAGCACAGCTCGAACAATCATTGATGTTGCTAAAGAATTATCAAGAAAGTTTGACGATTTAGTATTAGTTGTTGGGTCAGACCGTGTTAAAGAGTTTGACACAATGCTAAACAAGTATAACGGAAAAGATTATACATTTAATTCAGTCGAAGTTGTATCAGCTGGAGATCGTGATCCTGACTCAGATGGTGTTGCTGGAATGAGCGCATCTAAAATGAGAGCAGCTGCAGAAAAGGGTGACCTTGCTTCTTTCAAAAAAGGATTACCTCGTAAATTACAATCCAAAGCAAAATCAGTCTATGGTGCTGTAAGAGCTGGTATGGGTATTGACGAAGGTTACGAAGAAATAGAACAAGACTATTTAGAAGAAGCACTCACAAGACAACAAAGACTCAAGCGCAAAATGATAATGCGCAGAATGAAAGGCAAGATTCAAATGGGTAGGCGCAGAGCATTGAAGAAGCGCGCTACTCTTGATGTATTAAAGAGAAGATCTCGTAAATTAGTATATAGATTACTTAAGAAGAGATTCTCAAAAGGTACTTACGGTGAGATGCCATATTCAGCAAGACAGCGTGTTGATGACCGTATTAAAAAGATTCCAAAGAATAGAATTGATACTCTAATGAGACGATTCTTACCAAATGTTAAAGCCGCCCAAGCCGCAAGACTTGCAGCTAAGATTAAGAAGCCAGGGGCTGCTACAGTTAAAAAGCCAAAACCAGTTAAAATACTTAAGAAACCTCAAATGATTTCTGCTAGTTTTGATCAGCAGTTTGAAGAATTCATGGCTGAAAGAGTTGAAGTAGCTCAATATTATAAAGATAATCCTGCTGCTGAACGTGCTTCTAAAGATGAAGTACTTAAAGAAGGTATTGAATTAGCACTTGAATTAAGTGGTAATATGAATTATGCCATTAAAGAAATCGAAAAGAAGAAGCGCGGCTTGAGTAAACATCCAGAGATTAAGAAAGCACTTCAAGTTGCTAACGAGTCTTACAATACAGAAAAACTTAGACTATATACCTTTGAGCAAAGACTTGAGCAAGAAGTAATGAAAGAAAAGAAAAAAACTGCTCAAGACCCTGATGTTAAGGATATTGAAGGTACACAACCAAAGCATTATTATAAGGGTGTTAAGAAAGACACAAAGGACGATCGAGCAAAGCATTTTAAATCAAAATCTAAAATGGACGACGATAATCCAAAAGCTTACGCTCCTGCGCCTGGTGATAAGGATCCAAAGACTGGTGAGTTAAAGAAAACTAAACCTAGCGATCACACCAAAGAATTTAAAAAGATGTTCGGCGAAGATAAAGTTAAGAAAAGACCACACATGCTATTAGCACGTAATGGTAAGCCTGTTATTGATAAAAGATTCAAGCAATTCCGTAATGGACCTGAACAACTTGAAGCAGAACGTCAAAGAAAAATAGATGCTATTATGAAAGTAGCTGAAGATGTTGAGTTTATCTTTAATGAGAGTTCAAAAGAAGCTCTTAAAAATAAAGCAGATAAGACCGGAATGTCTTACGGTGTTTTAAAGAAAGTGTTTGACCGTGGGGTTGCTGCTTGGAGAACAGGCCATAGACCAGGAACTACTCCTACACAATGGGGCTTAGCCAGAGTAAATAGTTTTGCTACTAAATCAAAAGGAACTTGGGGTGGAGCTGATAAAGACCTCGCAGCCAAAGTAAGGAAATAAAGATGAAACAGTTTAAAGATATTGTAGCTGAATCTGGAGCTGGACTCTGGGGTACTGATGCTCTTCGCAAAAAATTACAAAAAGATACACCTGGTCAAGTTATTAAAGGTATAATTAAAACAGAAGGTGCTGAAGTTTATATCGTAAAGAAGGGCACATATACTCGTAAGGTAGACGGAGCAACTGCAGACAGAATGAAAAAAGACGGTTGGCGTATAGCAGGTCGTGAAACTGTTTCAGAAGGTTCTGAATCTTGGGAAGACGGTTATGATCGTAGAGTCGTAAAGACAACTAAACCTGAGCACAAAGAACAAGGATATAATTGGAGAATTAAAGGTAAAGATAAAGCAAATCTTACTATTAAACTCTATAAGAATAAACCATCACAAGAAGAATTTAACAAACAAATGAAACGTGTCGCCGGACACGAGTTCGGAGGATAAAAATGGAACGTTTTAAGAAATTTAATGAAGCAGCAGAAGTTGCAGATATTTCAGTTGGAAAGAAAAAAGCTAAACCAACTGGAGTTAAAGCAGACGAGCCTTTAAAGGGTTATGCTTATAACGAAAAGAAGAGAGTTACTGATATTGATGTAGAGCAATCTGCACGTGATCTTGAACTTGCTAAAAACAAAAAAGCAAAAGAAAAAGTTCAGAACGAAGAATCTGAAATGTCTTTAGATGATATTAAAAAGAAATATGCTAAAGAAATTATTGCTTATCAAGACGGAGACAGTAACAAACTATCCAATGGCGCTGAAATGGCTCTATACGGTTATCGTGGTTCCGACGCAATTAAAACTGATGACGCTGATGAGTTTGACGACTTTGTTATGGGTTTAAAGATGGGCTCATATAAGAAGACTAACGAACAGCAGTCAATGGACACTCTACTTGACATGTTAGAAGAAACTAACCTTGACGAAGCTCTATCTCCTAAAGAAAAAGAAAAACGTTTACAGATGATTAAGAAAGCTGTTGAAAAACTTAACAAAGCAAATATCGAAAGAGTTAAGAAAATGGCTATGAGAGATATGAAAGCTGCTGGTATGTTTGACGACGCTATAGAAGAAGCTGCTAATATCGGCGGTTATAGAGATAACTCTAGGGATGGCCAACAAGGTCCTGAAGATCAAAAAAAACAACGTGAGCGTGAAGCAGCCAGAGCTAAAAGAGATTCAACTGAAGGTCAAATCGAAATGTACAAAAAGCGTATAGATGATCTTGAAAAGTCTCAACGCGAAATTGAAAGTAAAGCTGCTGAAGCACGTGATAAAGATGATGACGATAGAGCAGAAAGGTTAGAAGATCAGTCTGATAGAATACAAAATAAAATCAACGGTTTTAGAGATGAGCTAGCTGACCTTAGAAAAGGTAAGTAAAACAATGAAGAGTTTCTCAGAATATAACGAAGAAGTATTTGGATTGTTTGAAGGTACTATAGTACCATTAGAGCAACCTATGCTTGAGTTTGACGAAGAAGCAGAACCAGAGTTAAATTCACCTAAGCGATCAGGCGGACCTACTAAATATGTAGTATATGTTCGTAATCCTAAAACAGGTAATATCTCAAAGATTAATTTTGGCGATAAAAAGGGTGGGCTTTCCTCTAAGATTAATGATAGAGGTGCTGCAAAATCTTTTGCTGCTCGTCATAACTGTGATACTAAAACAGATAAGATGAGTGCTGGATATTGGGCATGTCGTTTACCTAAATATGCTAAGAGTTTAGGTTTAAAAGGTGGAGGATCCTACTTTTGGTAAAGAATATATTAGTATTAGCATCTGTACTTATACTAGGTGCATGCTCAACCATTGGTAAATACTTACCAAGTGATTTTGATAACGTTGAATATGGTAAACTCGTAGAGCTTAATGTAGTATCTGCAATGGGTGAAGACGGACTATGGTGTATGAAACCAGTCCTAAGCCAAATGAACTACAGATCTTTCTATTTGCACACTTATAGTAAAAACAGATTAAACGAAAATATCACAGAGATATATAAAGGGTTGCATGGATTAACTACTGAATTAGTAGAACGCGAAAATCCAAGCGATGCATATTGTAGAATTAAAAGAACAAACATACATAATATAACAAGCTCCGCGCTTGAAGTATTTGGAGATAGAAAATGAGTAGTATTGACGATATAGAAGTAAGAGCTCAAGAGTATAAGAGCCTTTTAGATGATGGTGATTTAACGCAATCAGAATTTGATGAGTTAATTGAAGATCTTCTCGATGAGACTTTAATCGAAGACGACATCAATTTTGAAAACAATAAAATACGATTAGAAAAAGCAATTGACGCAGTGAAAATTATTGCTGGTCTAATCAGTTAGGAGAACTTATGGCAACCGAAGCAGAATGGGTAGCTAATGTAGGCAACACATTGCCTGGACTTAAAGCAGATTTTTTTGATGGTACTAAAACCAAAGAACAATACGATGCGGATTTAGCCGTTTTAATTGCTGCAGGAAATGATGTGCCCGATAGCCCTTTAAAGATGAAAACTGCTGCAGATTTGCAGGTCGCTAAACACTTAGTATAAATGAATCCTTATATTGATGATGGCAATATTCGTTGTTTTAATGTAGCAAAAGATTCAAAAGAATTTGTTTGGCACAGAGATAAAGAAGACCGCGAAGTAGAAATACTCGAGGGAGATGGTTGGCAGTTCCAACCAGATAATGCTTTACCATTTTTAATGAAGCCTGGATTAAAGTTTGAAATTAAGGCTGGAGAATATCATAGGATCATTAAAGGTATTAATGATTTAAAAATTAGGATTTATAGGAAAATAGGATAATGTTTAAGGATAAAATCAACGAAGGAATAGAGCATCATATTAGAGCTGCCTTAAAAGAAGGCAATTCTACTATTGAAGTTAACTATAACGCCGATAATAATAAAGTTGACTCACTTGAAAAGAAATATAGTGTTACTGTAAGTAAAAGTGGCCGCGATAAAATAAGAGTTACTGGCGATAGTGCAAAAGTATGGAATTTAGCTAAAGACTTTCATAAAGGTTCAAAGCCTGCAGCAGAAGCACATCCTAATCTAGCAAAGAAATTATACGGAACAGATAATCCTGATTACACTAAAGGCAGAGATGACCAAGCTGTCGCTAAGAAAAAAGTATCTGATATGCAAAAAACAGGTAAAGATAAGTTTAAAGGGCCTGACGGCAAAGAATATAAAGTTACAAATCTTCAAGTAAGATCTACATCAGCAGTAAAGGATTATTATAAAGGCAACAAAGAGTGGTCAGATATTGTTGACAAATATAAAGATGAGATTAAAGCCTACGACGCAACCGATGGTAGCTACGCAATATCTCCTGAAGCTGAAGAAGATATCTGGGATTGGATAGAAGATAATGGAAATTTAATTGACGGCGAGTATCCAAGCGGTGAGATGGACCAAGATGGATTTGATGCCTTTTATGACGCACACTTTGGTTCTAGCGACCCAACTGCGCAAGCATCTGATAAGCTTGATGGCAAAGATAAAGATGACGATAAAAAAGACAAAGACGGTGGCTTCGATTATGATGAGTATCGTCGAACTAGGCGAAGATAACAACTTCAATTATTAATAAATAGAATATAACAACAAATTAAAGGAGACAATTTCAATGTCATTCAAGGATAAAATCGATAATATAATGGAGACGGCTGTCCGAAGTGCATTGGAAGAAGCTACTCTTAAAATATCACATTTCACTGGTAAAATCGCCGATAAAAAGGGATTTACTATGACTAAAGTTGGAGATAGTAATCCAGGTGCAGTAGTAGTATTAAAGGGCGACGAAAAAGCCATTATTGGATATGCTAGAAAATACTTAGGCGCTGAAGAAGGCGAGTCACTTTCTCAAATCCAGAGCGATCAAAGCGGCGGCAATGATGTAAAAGAAGATACTGCTGATAGCGACGCTGAAGTAGATTCTGATATTCAAGGTAAAATTTGCCAATGCTGTGATAATAAAATTGGAGAAGACGGTTGTGGTTGTAACGAAGATTGCAAACACTGTGGTGGAATGGGTAAGCCAATTGAAGACGAATCCGAACATCAAACTGAAGCTAAAAAATTAGACCCAGTTGGTAAAGCAGATGCTGATATCGATAATGACGGTGACGTTGACTCTTCAGATGAGTATTTAAAGAATCGCCGCAAGAAGATCGGTTCAAAGATCGACGCAACTAAATTAAAAGAAATGGCAAAAGCCGCAGCTGCTAAGTAATTGTACTAGCAGTCATAAAGATTTAATATATAATTTAATGATGACTAAAATATGGAGGATATCATGAGAAAATTAATTGAATGGTTAAAGGGGTTGTTTGGAATAACCAAAGAATTGACACCTGTTAACCCAGTAACTGAACCTAAAAAGGCAGCAGTTCAAAAAGGACCTGCAGTAAAGTATAAAAAAGATGCTCAATGGACTTCTTTTACTAAGGCTCAACTTAATAAGTTAACCAAAGCTAAAATCGAAGAAGTAGGTCGTAGACTTGGAGTTGAAGTTGATATGAGAAAAAGAAAGGCTGATTTGGTCGATCAAGTATTTAAAGCTTCAAAAGAAGCATTGAAATAATTTTTGTTATAACTTAACGTTAAGAAACAAATTAAACAAGGAGAATAACAATGGCACAATGGGGAAAAACAGATACCGCTGCTGACGCACCTGCGTATCTAGAAACTGACGCCAATAACACAAACAAATCGCATGATAAAGATAATGCAGTATTTGTTGATTTAACAGAAGCAGGTGTTGCTGCTAACAGAGCTAAGGGTCTAAAGACTCCAGGCTGGAATTTGTATAACACTTATACTACTGCCGATGGCCGTACTAGAAATATTGTTGAACCATTAGTAACTATGAAAGTTACAGCAGTTGCTGCTGGTGACTTGGGTGTTACTGGTGATACCGCTGTTGAAGATGCTATCGTAGCTGACGCTTAAGACAATTAGGCAAGTTTTTACATTATGGTTATGAAGTTAACAGAATCAACCTTTCTGCTCTATGCGATGAAACACTATGACAATCCGCAATGTACGGAGATGTCAGAGTTTGAAGAGGATATGAAGAGATTCCAATATCTCAGAAAACTCTTCTCGCGCTATAGGCAAGATAATGACTTAAAGGAAAGGTTGATTTTGAATCATTTAATTGTGATATTTAATGTGTTTGGAGTAGACGCAACTAACATGTTGTTTTTTAAACTGCATGAGTTTCATAGCTATCTCAAACCGTTTGTGCTATATTTAAACTATATGCCACAAGTATTACAGTACGATGAGTTAATAATTAACTCAGAAAGTATCACTAGTGATATTTTTATTGAAAACAAACTCAGGGAAATATAAGAGATGGTAGTCGATTTATTTTTAGTTTTTAACTTCATTAAGAGGCTTGTTACGCCGTTTAATAAGTGGGAAGCATATAAAGAAGGTGTTATCGATATTAAAGGTAATATACTTCTCCGCCGTAAAGATTTTACTACGAAAGCTCAAAGTAATTCTTTCGGTGTGTTCGATCAACTTATTTTAAATCTTAAGAAGCTTTTAGCAAAACTACCTGGTGGTCAAACTAAACTTGCATCTTATGCAGCTGCTCTTTGGTTAATTAAAGAACAAAAGTCAGTTGAAGAAAATCAGATGCTTTCAGAAGGTAATGATGAGTATTTAGCAGAACAATTTTTAGAATCAGCTGAAGCACGTTTTATGCTTGAATACGCTGATATAGAAGAAGCTGCTAAGAAAGAAGAAGAAAATACTGTAGGTGGTGGAGCGATCGCTGGTTTAGGTGTTGGTGCGCAAGGAGAACCTGGTGTATCTAAAAAGGCACAGCAGAAACATAAAACCCGAGTCGTTAAAAGAAAGAAACTTGCAGATTTTGCAAAGGAATAACATGAAACAAGAAAACAAAGAAAACGTATTTGAACAGTTAAAAATTGACGAAGGAGTCGTGTATGCTATATACAAAGACCACCTCGGCTATCCCACCTTTGGAGTCGGTCATCTTGTCCTCGACAGTGACCCGGAATTCGGAGAACCAGTTGATACAGAGGTTAGTGAAGAAAGAGTTAGGGAATGTTTCGATAGAGATCTTGGCGTTGCCATATCAGAGTGTCACGCTTTATACGGAGAAGGGGCATTCGGAGACTTTCCAGGGGAAGTCCAGGAAATCTTGGTTAATATGATGTTCAATATGGGTCGTACAAGACTAAGTAAATTTAAAAACTTTACTGCTGCTTTAGAAGACCATGATTGGAAAAGAGCTGCTGTTGAAGGCCGTGATTCAAGGTGGCACAAACAAGTAACCAATAGGGCAGAGCGTCTTATGGTTAAGATGGAATCAGTTTAATATAAATAAGTTAAAGATTTACTTTTAAATAAAGGAGAATAGAATAATGTCTATTGAGAAAATTATTGCAGAGGCTATTGAAAACAACCCTCTCAAACTAAAAGAAGCGTTTGAAGAAGAAATGAATGCTAGAGTTCGTGCTGCTCTTGAAGAGAAGTACAAAGAAATGACAACAGTTTCAGAAGAAGCTGAAGCAATTGTTGAAGGCGAAGAGTCTGATGAAGACGAAGGCGACGACGAAGAAGTTGCTAAAGAAATGAAAAAAATGCACAAAGACGGCGCTGAAAAAGCCGACGTTTTAAAGGCAGTTAAAGAAAAATATGGTTGTTCAGGCGATAAAGCAGAAGGTCTATACGCTTCAAACTGCACTGGTTAAGACACTCTTAACTGTGTGGGAATGGATCAAATCTTGGTTCATAGGAAAACGGTATACAATTATCGTTTCCTATGATTCCAAATTTGGCAATTTAGACGATAAAACTTTTACAGGTGTTCGTAAGATTAAAAAGAGCAACTGGAAAGAATTGAGCTTTATTACTTCAGCAGATAAGCTAGTTACTGTTCGTTCAGTTAGTGGTTTATTGTATCGTATTGAGGAAGAGTAATGACACAAGTATGGTTAACATTAATATTGGTTCTTGGCGGAGGTTGTTACTACCTATTCGATCAGAATCAAACTTTAATAGGTAACAATGTCAAACTCGAATTTGCTATTGAAGAACAAAAAGCTGCGATCGTAGCTATTCAAGAGTCCTATGAAAAACAAGGTAAAGCCCTTGGTAATATGGCTCGAGCAAACCAAGCAATCGAAGCAGAAAAAGATTCATATCTTGAAATCTTTAAAAAGCACAATCTCGACTTACTAGCTATTAAAAAACCTGGTTTGATTGAGCTTCGTATTAACAATGGTACGAAGAAAGTATTTGAGGAGATAGAGAATGATAGCAAGAACATTAGTGTCACTGCTACTGCTAACGACGATAGTTAGTGGATGTAGTTTATTACCTCAACGACCAATAGAGATTGTTAGTAAACCTGTACCTCTGAACATTATACAACCTGAATTACCGCGGCCGATTAATTTGACCGAGATTCAGATGAGTGTTGTATCAGAAGCTGTTATAACTAATCCTTGTAAAAAATCAATATCATTTGAACCGCAAAAGTTTGATGATAAAGGTATAGAACAGTTAAAAAGACCTAAAGCATGTGACTTATCTGAAAGAGATAATCCGTCATGGCCAGTAGGTTATACATATCTTGATAGATTTCTTGATGAAAACAAAATCGCAGGCGGAGGTTCTATAGTATTTGTAGCAACCACTGTAAAGAATTACGAAGTTCAAGCTGCAAATTTCCAAGAGCTGCGTAGATACATCAGAGAATTAGGTGAGGTTATCGTTTACTACAAAGAGGTAACCACTAATACTAAAAAAGATAATTCAACAGGCGGACAACCAGATAACAACTAGCCCATCTTGGTCCGCTCTCAGTCAAAAACAATCAATATAATATCTAAACTTAATACATTTAAGAATAAATACTATTGACAAATCATGGTTAATGTGATATAATAAACAATCAATTTGGAGATGTCTGTGTCAGACGAGTTAAATCCATTAAAGACCGATATTGCTTTAATCAAAAACGATTTAAAAAATATTGAACGTTTCTTCGATAAAGTTGACGAAGCCATGGATCAAATGGTTTCAATCAGTCAAGATATCGCAGTACAGCAAAACGTGCTAGAGTCATTTGAGCGTAAGCTTGACAGCGTTGAAAGCAAATTAGATACTCAAAGCAGAGTAGCTATAGAATCAAGATTTGCTTTTAAAGAAGAGCTTGACGATCACAAGTACAGATTCAAACAAGCTATGAATGAAGGGATGGGTGATGCACAAACTGCTCACCAAGAACATAATGAAAAGCTTAGAGAATGGATGGAAGGCAGCCGAGAGCGTACTTTAGTAGCAATTACAACTCTAACTAAAGAGTTTGACATGAAGATTGAAGAACAAGAGAAGCGTCTTCGTGGTTTAGAGAATCTCAAGTATTATATGCTTGGAGCAGTCGCTATCGCTACTGCCGCTGGTAACTATGTTATTGATATGATGACCGGAAAATAAAATTATTTAAAGGTTGACAAATGAGCCAAAATATGATATAATGGTCTCATAAATTGAATTGAGTAAAACTTATATGATTGATTACGTTGATATACAGTATGCACAGTCTCTCGCCGGTCGTATGGAGAGATTTAAAGTCACGCGAACCAACCCCTACAGAATAAACTTCCGTTGCCCATTATGTGGTGACAGCCAAAAGTCTCGCTCTAAAGCTAGAGGCTGGCTCCTTGAGAAAGATAATAGCTTTGTTTATTATTGTCACAACTGTAATGCTAGTCAATCTTTCTCATACTTTCTTAAACAAGTCGACCCAATGGCCTTTAAAGACTATGTGTCTGAGAAGTTTATGAGCAAACATAAGAAGCCAGAAGAAAAATCAATACTTGAACGTACTAAATTTGAAGCACCCAAGTTCGACAGTAAATCAGCAATAAAAAGTATAAAAAAAGTTAGCCAATTGGTCCATAACCATTATGCGAAAATATATATATTAGAGAGGCAAATACCTTCGGCGCAACACTATCGCATGTACTACACTCCAAAGTTTAAGACTTGGGTAAATAGTATAATACCAGATAAATTCGAAAGCGTCGAGCATGACGAGCCTCGTTTAGTAATTCCGTTCTTCGATAAAGATAAGAAGATGTTTGGTGTTTCAGCAAGAAGTTTTAAACCAGACTCAAAGCTGCGATACATTACTATCATGTTTGAGGATAAACCAAAAATATTTGGCCTCGATACAGTCAACTTCGCTAACCAGTATTATGTGGTTGAAGGTGCATTTGATAGTATGTTTTTAAAGAATGCGGTTGCAATGGCAGGTGCTGACGGAAATACTAATGCTCTTAATAATACAGAAAATGCTGTATTTGTATTCGATTCTGAACCTCGCAATAAAGAGATTCACAAACGAATGGAGAAAATAATAGATGCAGGTTATAAAATTGTGATATGGCCAGCAGATGTTCCAGGTAAAGATATAAATGAGATGGTACTCAACGGCTATAAAGATATAGAAGGTACCTTAAGAAATAATGTGTATAAGGGATTGGAAGCAAAAATGAAGTTAAACTACTGGAAAAAATCGTAATGACTCTTCGCAACATCACCCTCAATAATTCACTACAAAAAAAATTAAATAATTAGGAGAGTAGTATGCAATACTGCGGAATAGAAGTCGACAACAAAAGAAATAAAATATTATCAGAACAATCATTGAAGTTATTGCAAGACTACTATTGTAGAGAAGATGAAAAATCCCCGCAGCAAGCATTCGCCAGAGCTTCAGTAGCTTTTAGTAATGGTAATATGAAATTAGCACAAAGGATATACGATTATGTATCTCAAGGCTATTTTATGTTCTCATCTCCTGTTCTATCAAACGCAATATTAAAAGGTGAAGATGTTAAATCATTACCTATCTCATGCTTTCTAACATATGTTCCCGACACATTAGAAGGGTTGATCGATCATTCTGCAGAACTACGTTGGCTGTCAGTTAAAGGTGGTGGAGTTGGTGGTCATTGGTCAGACATCAGAGCTGTATCTAATAAGGCACCAGGGCCCATGCCATTTCTACATACAGTTGATGCTGATATGGTAGCTTATAGGCAAGGACGAACACGTAAAGGTTCTTATGCTGCTTATATGGATTGTGACCATCCTGATATTGTAGAGTTCGTTAATATGAGAATACCGACAGGTGACGTGAACAGAAAGAATCTGAATCTTCATCACGCTGTCAATATAACTGATAAATTTATGGAAGCAGTTAAAGCTGGTGACTCGTGGGATCTTCTAGATCCTAATAATAAAGTAGTTAGAGAAACAGTATCTGCACGTAAAATATGGGAACTAATACTCGAAACAAGATATCGTACTGGTGAGCCATACATGAACTTTATCGACACAGCTAATGCTGCTCTACCACAATCTCAAAAGGATTTAGGTTTAAGTATTAGAGGTTCAAATTTATGTAACGAAATACATTTAGTAACAAACGAAGAGCGAACAGCAGTCTGTTGTTTATCTTCAGTCAATGTAGAAAAGTATGACGAATGGAAAAATACTAATATGGTAAAAGACCTTATTGTATTCTTAGACAACGTCTTGCAATTCTTTATTGATAACGCAGGTGATGAGATCTCAAAAGCTCGTTACTCTGCACAACAAGAGAGATCATTAGGTCTCGGAGCTATGGGCTTCCACTCTTACCTACAAAAACATATGGTTGCATTTGATAGCCAAGAGGCTGCTGATTTAAATGAAGAAATCTTTTCTGAAATGAAAATCAAGTCAATAGAAGCATCTGAAAAAATGGGTAAACAAAGAGGTGAAGCACCTGATATGAAAGGTACTGGTAGGCGAAACGCGCATATGTTAGCGATCGCTCCAAACGCAAATAGTTCAATGATCGTAAATACATCTCCAAGTATTGAACCTTGGAAAGCAAATGCATTTACTTCTAGGACTAGGGTCGGAAGTCACCTAAATAAGAATCCATACCTCGAAAGAGAATTGGATAAAATTGGAAAGAATACAGACGATGTATGGTCAATGATTATTACTAATGGTGGCAGTGTTCAGCACCTTGAGTTTTTAGATGATCACACAAAAGAAGTATTTAAGACAGCTATTGAATTGGATCAACTGTCACTTATCAGATTAGCAGGACAAAGACAGAGACATCTATGTCAAGGTCAGTCTTTAAACATATTTTTCCCTGCGAACGCTAATAAACAAACATTGCACAAAGTACATTATGAAGCCTGGAAACAAGGAACGAAGGGTTTATATTATTTAAGAACAGAAACATCTAACAAAGCAGAAAACGTAACTACTAAAGTGGCAAAAGAAATGTTAGATGATATTATTAACCCCCAAACAGTACAATTTAGCTCGCCGAACCAAGAGGATCAACAAGATGATTGTCCAAGTTGCCAAGGATAAGAAAATGGATGTAACAATATACACAAAAACTAACTGTCCTTTTTGCGAAAAAGCCAAAGCCTGGTTTAAGCAAAGAGGAATACAATATACAAAAATCGTACTAGACGATGAAGAACAACGACTTTCGTTTTATCAAAAGATATCTAATGGCAAAGAAGTACGATCAGTACCACAAATTTTTATTGATGATAAGCACATTGGTACTTACAACGATTTAATGGCGATCGCTGATACACTTGTTAAGAAGCAAGGTGGTCTAATGGAATTCAGTGAGACATATAAGCCGTTTCATTATCCATGGGCTGTTGATATTACAACAAGACATGAAAAGATGCATTGGATCGAAGATGAGCTAGACTTATCAGAAGATGTAGCCGATTGGAAAATGGGTAAGATGACTCCCATAGAAAAAGAATATGTTACTAATATTCTTCGTTTGTTTACTCAATCAGATGTTGCTGTTGGTCAGAACTATTTTGATCAGTTTATTCCTAAGTTTAAGAATAATGAAATCAGAAATATGCTAGGGTCATTTGCGGCTCGTGAGGGTATCCATCAGAGAGCTTATGCTTTACTGAATGAAACCCTTGGACTACCTGATAGTGAGTACCACGCGTTTCTAGAGTATTCAGAAATGGCCGATAAGATTGACTACATGAGAAAAGCTGATACCAATACTTTACGAGGTCTTGGTTTATCATTAGCTAAATCAGTATTCAATGAAGGTGTTGCTTTATTTGCTTCTTTCGTTATGTTACTTAACTTTCAACGCTACGGTAAAATGAAAGGTATGGGTAAGGTAGTAGAGTGGTCTATTCGTGACGAGTCAATTCACGTTGAAGGTAACTCAAAACTATTTAAAGCATTTATTAAAGAGCACAGTCGTGTTGTTGATGATGGCTTCAAAAAAGAAATCTACGAAATGTCAAAGGATATTGTAGATCTCGAAGATAAGTTTATTGAGCTTGCTTACGCAATGGGTGCTATCGAAGGCCTAGCTAAAGAAGAAGTCAAACAATATATTCGTTATATTACAGACAGACGCTTACTACAGCTTGGTATGAAGCCAAACTTTAAAGTAAAAGAGAATCCACTTCCTTGGTTGGAATGGGTATTAAATGGTGCAGATCACACAAACTTCTTTGAAAATCGTGTAACCGAATATGAGGTTGCTGGTTTACAAGGAGATTGGGATAACGCCTACGCAAGTTAATTGAGTAACAAATAATGATTGATATAGTACCATTTCAAAATGTTTTAGATCAACTTAAGGACGATGGAAACTATCGTGTCTTTAACGATATAGTTAGAGAGCGCGGTAAGTTTCCTCGTGCTACATGGTATTCTAAATATAGTCCAAAAACAATAATTAGTTGGTGCTCCAACGATTATCTAGGTATGGGTCAAAATCAATATGTGATTGATGCGATGTCTACTGCTTTAGAAAAGACAGGAAGTGGTAGTGGAGGAACACGTAATATTGGTGGCACCTCTCACTATCATGTTACGTTAGAAAAAGTATTAGCTGATTTGCATTCTAAACCAGCTGGTCTTTTGTTTACTTCAGCTTATGTTGCAAACGAATGGAGCATGATCGCTCTATCACGTATTATTCCAAAAATATGTTTTGTTTCTGATAATAAGAATCACGCTTCATTGATTGTTGGGATAAACCACTCTCGCGCTCATAAACATATATTTGAACATAACAATATGGAATCGCTAGAAGAGTGTTTACAAGTTACTGTTGAAGCTGGTTATGTACCATGTATTGTATTTGAATCAGTATATAGTATGGATGGAGATGTCGCTCCTATTGAAGAGATTTGCGATTTAGCAGATCAGTATGGTGCAATCACATATATCGACGAAGTACATGCCGTAGGTTTATACGGAGACACAGGTGCAGGATACTGCGAAAAATTAGGATTACAAGAGAGGGTAGATATAATTAATGGAACTTTGGGAAAAGCGTTTGGTGGCCACGGAGGTTATATTGTTGGTGATAATGTTGTGCTTGATGCTATCAGAAGTGTAGCAAGTGGATTTATATTCACAACTTCTTTATCTCCTGTAATGTGTGCAGGCTCTATTGCCTCAATACGATACTTGCAAGACCATAATGAGATTAGAGAGAAACACCAACGTAACAGTTTAATTGTAAAAGAAATGATTATAGAAGCTGGACTCGAAGTACACGAAGAAGCTTGTACTCATATTATTCCAGTTATGGTTGGAGATTCTAAACGTTGTAAAGCAATGTCAGATTATCTCTTAAACACTCATGGAATCTATATACAACCAATTAACTATCCAACTGTTGATAGAGGAACAGAACGATTAAGAATTACGCCCACCCCCATACATACAACCACAATGATGTATGAGTTAGTTGAGGCACTCGTAGACACGTTTGAAAATATTTAAATTTGCCTAAATAATTATTATGAAATGGTTAACTTTATTCACATCACTTACACTGGCAACAACAGCTGCCTACTTTAGTATTGTCGGTTTAATGACAATCTTTAGTGGTGCTGCTTTGAGTATCGCCTTTATGGCAAGTGTACTTGAATTTGGTAAAATTGTTTCTGCTGCGTGGTTACACTACGAATGGGAACGTATTAATAATTTAGTACGTGCTTATTTTACTGGTGCAGTTATTGTTCTCATGCTTATAACAAGTATGGGTATTTTTGGATATCTTTCCAAAGCACATATTGATGCTGCAATAACCGGTGATAGTTTTAGCCTTGAAGCAAGTATTTTAGATAAGAGATTAGATGGTAAGCAATTACAACTAGATAATCTTACAGGACGATTAGAGAGTTTAGATTATGTCTTACAGACAAGTCAACCGAAAGATCGTAACTATGTTAATAAAGTACAGACAACAGAACGCAACGAAATTAATGCTAGTATTGATTTATTAGTAGACGATATCGTAGAATTGAACGAAAAGAAGATGCCAATATTAAGACAGCAATTAGACCAAGAAGCAGAACTTGGGCCTGTCAAATATATAGCGGACATGATATATGGTGACGATGCAGAATCTTATTATGATAATGCAGTTCGTTGGATTATATTAACAATCATATTCGTATTTGATCCTCTTGCTATTATGCTCTTAATTGTGAGTACAGCAGCATTTAAACGTGAACGAGAGAAACCCGCTAAACCTCTTATTGATGAGAATCAAGTAATGAATATGGAAATTGAAGAACAACGTAGTGATGGGACAGGCGGACTATTCTCTGCGGTAACGAGACGAAAAATATGAGTATCAAAATGATAGGTGACAATGTGTTAGTAGCAGCGGCGCCAAAAGAAACAGAGACAGCGGGTGGTATTATATTATCATCTGAAGTTAAAGCAACAGCATCAGAACCTGGTGTAGTAATTGCTAAAGGGCCAGAAGTAACTTGGCTCGAACAAGGCGATACGGTATATCTCCAATGGGATAAATCAATGCCAGTCAGAATTAAAGGACAAGACGCTGTCATAGTCCATTCCGATTATATCAGGGCAGTAATATCATGAACATGAAAAAATTAATGTGGGGTGGTTTAGGATTCCTTTCATTAGGTGTTGCATATGTAGGAGTTATCCTACCAGGTATTCCTTTTAGTATTCCTGCTGTATTCGCAGCTTATTGTTTTGCTAAAAGTTCAGATAAAATGCATGCATGGTTATATGGACATAAATTGTTTGGACCGTTTTTAACTAACTGGGAAACAAAGAAAGTATTTCCACAAAAGGCAAAGTACATGATGTTAGGCATGATGGCTTTCGCTTTATTGTGTATGATAGTATTTACAGGGAACTGGAAAGCAGTAGCTTATTCAGGTACATTTATGACCCTTGGTGCGCTATGGGGGTGGAGATATCCTTCTACACCAGAAGAATATGATCGCCGTAAAGCAGCTGGGGAAAAAATAGGATTGTTTAAGTAATGGACGAAGATTTTCCGACACACAACGATTATGATAATTGGCTCAAAATGAACGCGTTTATGGAACACATGCGTGCGGCTCATTGGGCTCATATAATGGAACTTGAGCTTGATCGCTTAGATGAAATAGATATGATAGTTGATTGTATGGAGGAGTTTCCGGAAGTAGAAGAATTATTAAAGGAGATTATCACATGAGTCTTAAAGTGAAGTTAAGAAAGTATCTATCCCCAGAGTCACACAAAGGTACTATAGTAAATTTATATGTCTAAGAAAACAACTGAAGAAAAGATTTTGCAGGTAGTTAACCTGTCACCCGATGAGTCATTCATCGAAAAACTAACAGATATACATCCAATGACCCAAATAGCATACGCAAGTGTGTTACAGGTTGTTGTGTTTGGATTAATGTTATTATCGTTTGCATCTATTAATTATGTAATAACAAATATTATAGGTTGACAAACGGTTAAAAGTGTGATATAATATAAATTAAATTATGTTCAGGAGAATATTATGAGTGATTTTGAAATTTCAAACAGAGGTACAACCGAAGAAATTAGATTATCCAGACAACTCGCAAATGAGGTGGATTGGGTAATTCAATCAGGTGGAGTACTTGCTGTCCAGATAGAAAACGCGTATAAGCCATTAAAAGCTTTTTACGAAAGACAACTTGCAAATGAAGGTTATGAGGAAAGTACTTTCCCTAAGCCTTTGCAGAACGATTTATTCAATAAGGAGATTTGGGAATAATGCCAAAAATCTATGAGAGTCCCGATAAAGGGAAAACGGTCTATGCAAGAGAAATGGGCTCACCTGTGAGTAGCCGGACTCTTGTAGAAGAATTAAAGAAACCTTATACTAATGGAGTTGTAGGAATGGACAATTCAGAAATAGAATTAGCTCGAAAAGTTTCTAAGACTTGGAGCATGGAGCAAGATTAATGACTGAATATGTTAAAGTGAGTTGTGTGTCTATGTTTAGACAAACCTATATGATTCCTGTTGATGAATTGCAGCAAGAGAATACTGAAATTGATATTCTTCAAGATCCAGCTAAACAAATAGAATGGGCTGAAGATAGTGTATCATCAGAATCAGTAGATGAGTTCTCTCAGAAGTGGTTGGGTGAAACTATTACAGAATCTTCTATATTAACAACAGATCAAGTATTAGATTTATTTGATAAAGATAATCCTAATCTTGTTAAAGAATGGGATAGAGAACGTAAGTTAAAATTCGTTCGTAATTGGAAGGTACCAGCTCATCCTACTGCAAAGTGATTAAAATTTATGGTGTTGCCTCTTGCGGTACTTGTGAAACTGCTAAGAAAAAATGTCAAGAGTTTGGTGTCGAATACGAATACTACGATATAGTATACCGACGATATTATTTAGAAGCTGTTGAAGCCAATGCTGATATGACTAAAATTCCACATATCATTGTAGATGGTGAATACATAGGTGATTATAAAAACCTATTAAGCTTTCTCAGAGGTGTAAGATATGGAATTAAAGGAATATAAGTGTTAGATAAATTCAATCACTGGAAAGATGTATGCAAGGTACATTGGAAAGAAATTGTTACACTATCGGTAGCATTACATTGGATAGTTGACTTGTTTATTTTAGGACCTATTGTATTCTTTTTAGGTGTCATGTTTGGTTTACATTTGGAGCATTAATATTAATGTTAGATAAATTTTTAGATAACTTACAAGCGTGGAGTATTACCGCTTTAGTATATGTTGGTATGGCTTTATGGTGCTTAATATTTCTTATTATAGGTTTTAGTTATTTGTAGTATAAATAACCGTTATAAACAATAATAGGGTTATTAACATGTATGAATATAGAACAAAATTAATTAAAGTCGTTGATGGTGATACAGTAGACGTAGATATCGATCTCGGCTTTGGAATCTGGTTAAGAGATGAACGAGTCCGTATTATGGGGATTGATACTCCAGAATCTAGAACTCGAAATAAGGTTGAAAAACTTTTTGGAAAGGCAGCTAGTAAAAGATTAAAAGAATTACTAGGACCAAAACCAGTATTGAGAACTCAGGTTGCTCGTGATGGTGAAGATATGAAAGGCAAGTTCGGTCGTATCCTTGGAGACTTTGATGTCTACTGTTCAACAACAGACTCATGGCGTCCAGTGACAGTTGTGTTGTCTGCGGAAGGTCATTGTGTACCTTACACAGGTGGATCTAAAGAAGATACTCTTGCTGCTCATTTAGTTAACAGAGAAAAGTTATTAGAGTCAGGTTATGTTGATAAGAAACAATATGATAAGCTAATGGCTACAGGTAAATATATTTAAATAATGGAGAATTGTTATGCCAATCAAATTCAAAGAAAATCAAGTAGTTAGAGATAAGGCTACAGGAAAGAAAACCACTCATAGATTTCATATGAACGCAACTGCGTTAAAGGAATTACTTGAAACATTTTCAAGACGTGGTACTTCTCCAAAACTTAGGCAAAAGATACGCAACGAATTGATTCGAAGAAACGTTGAAATTCCTGCGATCGCTGATTGAAAATAAGTCAATTATTTTTCATCTAGGGGTTGACAAGGGCCCCAAACTGTGATATAATATACTTATATTGAGGGAAACACCCCCGTCGGTAAGAGAAAGTAGAACTCGCGGTTCTACACACCGAGGAGATAGTTTGCACGAGATGACGACATTATCGATCGTTCAGAGGCAAGATTAAAGGTGGACAAACCCGTACGGTAGCTTAAGGAAGACCGATCTAGGAATAGATGTAATCACACGGGTACAGAACGAATCAATATAGACTGAGGCGAGCTCGGGTATGAAGAAACGCTTGATACCATAGTGGGAGAGAAACCCCGCAGTCGGAAAGGGATAGGCTATTAGGTTTGCGCCTTATAGCGACACAAGAACTTAGCGGTTCAGGATCTTTTATCTTTAGGAAATTCAGGAGGCTTAATTGCTACCCCTGCTTGGAATACTGATATTAACGAGTACGATGTAAGTCCGAGGCCAGCCAGTCGCTCTATTTTATATTATGAATAAACCCAATA
>UPTG01000843.1_pt1 | contig 24222 bp, 25 predicted proteins | sample 2160121 | NCBI WGS metagenome assembly UPTG01 (sample SAMN06266255, study PRJEB28933) | marine metagenome | isolation source: Columbia River Estuary | place: USA:Columbia River Estuary, USA | collected 2014-07-27
TTTCTCAGTAAGTACCAGCCAGCTGACCGACCCCTGAAGCTTGACATCGCTGCCGCTGAAAAAATTCGCCGTGCGACTTGGCAGGGCAACGTTCGCGAGCTCGAGAACTGTATTCAACGTGCTGTCATTCTGAGTCAACCCGATGGGTTAGTGCGAGAAGAAGACGTTGTGATTACACAGCCGCTACTCAGTGTTGAGCCCGCTCATGCCGAGGCGCAAGTTGAGGACCCTCAAGCGAGACTCGACGGAGACTTGAAGCAGCGAGAGCACGAGCTCATTTGTGAGGCGTTAGAGGCCTCTGGTGGCAAGAAAAAAGAAGCGGCGGAGCGTCTGGGCATTAGCCCACGCACTTTGCGTTATAAATTAGCGAGACTGCGAGAGTGTGGCGTGGCGTTGCCCGCCTGAGAGGAGCTTTGAATCATGAGTGATATTGCGATTAATCAGGTGCTGGCGCAGATGCGCACCATGCAGGCTATGGCAGCCCCTCAGTCTACTGAGAAGCTGGCCGAAACCCCGGGCAATTTCTCAAATCTGATGCAGGATTCGATTCGTGAAGTGAATGCGGCAATGCAAGAATCCAGAGCGATGACAACGAGTTTTGAAATGGGTGACCCCTCTGTATCACTTGCAGAGGTTATGGTGAACTCGCAGAAAGCGGGTCTGCAATTCCAGGCTGTGGCTGAAATACGCAATCGAGTGTTGTCTGCGTATAAAGAAGTCATGAATATGCCGGTGTGAGCCAAAGGAGCTAAATCGAAATGGCAGATGAAGATCAAACATTGATGGATCGCTTTGGCGGGTTCTCCCGGCAGCCAGCGGTCCGGCAATTGGCGTTGCTCGTGGGGCTCGCGGCCAGCGTGGCGTTGGCGATAGGGCTCGTTCAATGGGCGAGTGCGCCGGGCATGAAGCCGTTGTTCAATCAGTTGAATCCAGCCGATACCAACATCGTGATTGCGACGCTGGAAAGTAACGGTATCGAATACGAGATCAATGCCGGTGGCACCATGGTGGCTGTGCCGCGGGGCGATCTGGATCGCGCGCGGTTATTGTTAGCCAGCGAGGGGCTCCCAAAGGCCGATGGAATTGGTTTTGAAAGTTTGTACGAGGAACAGGAGCTGGGCTTATCCAGCTTTATGGAACAGGCACGTTATCACCGCGCCCTTGAAGCTGAATTGGCTCGCACGATGGCGGCGCTCGACAGTGTCCGCAGTGCGAGGGTGCACTTGGCCATTTCCAAAGAGTCGCCGTTTTTGCGAAAGGGTAACGCGCCTGCCGCGTCGGTGATGCTGAATATCTATCCCGGCCGAATTCTCAGTGATCGTCAGTTGGCGGGCATCGTGCATTTGGTCTCTTCCAGTGTGCCTAATCTCGATTCTTCACAGGTATCCGTTGTAGACCAGGCGGGCAAGTTACTGTCTGATCAGGGTGAAGATGAAGCGATGGGGTCATCAAAAGAGCACTACCGATTAACACAGCAGCTTGAGCAGAATTATAACGATCGCATCGTGATGATTCTGGAGCCCATTTTAGGGTCGGGGTCTGTGCGCGCCCAGGTCAACGCGGATATGGACTTTACGCGTATCGAACGGACCAGCGAGGTTTATGCGCCCGATACCGTGGTGCGCAGTGAGCAGCTCTCAGAGGAAATCGCCAATACGCCCAATGATGGGGGTGTGCCGGGTGAGTTGGTGAATGAACCACCACCCAACGCCGCATTACAGGCAGATCCCGTGGAGGGGGAGCAGGTAGCGCAGCAGCCACCTGCCCGCAGCACCACGCGCACGACGCGCAACTATGAGATGGATAAAACCATCAGTCACATCCAAGAAACGCCCGGATCAGTGCGGCGGCTTTCGGTTGCTGTACTGCTCGATTACGAGGAGAACGTGGGCGAAGATGGTCAGGTGACGCGCGCACCGCTAGAGCAGGCGCAAATTGATGAGATTCGCACGTTGGTGTCCGAGGCGATTGGCTTCTCCGCAGACCGGGGCGATACTCTGAGTATTATGAATGCAGAATTTACGCGGCCACCGGTCCCCGAGCCCTTGCCCGAGCCAGGGTTTTTGGAGCAGGACTGGGTTTGGCAGGTTGGAAAGGGCTTACTGGCATTGAGCGTGCTGCTGGCACTGGTATTTGCTGTGCTGAGACCACTGATTCGCTTCGCGGCGGTGCCTATCCCACCCGCGCGTAATTTAGGACAAAATCAGTTGGCTGGGCCTGACGGTCAAGACGGTAATCCATTGATGTTGGCCGCTGGGGATCCCGTAGGGCTTCCGCAGAATATGAATCAGGGCGCTAATTACCTGCAGTCCCTCAGTATGGCGAGGCAGGCAGCCGGTGGCGAGCCGGCGCGGGTAGCCTCGGTGATGAAGAACTGGGTGGCCGCCGATGGCTGAAAAAGAACTTAACATCACGGGGAGCCAGCGCGCGGCCATTTTAATGCTGGGTCTGGGCGAGTCTTTGGCTGCCGAGTTGATGAAGCATATGGAGCCCTCCGAGGTCGAGCGCGTCGGCAAAGCGATGGCGTCTCTGTCGGGGGTATCGGATGAACAGGTGGCTGAGGTCCTGAGCTCTTTTCATGACGAGCTGGGTAACGTTAACCCGATTGGCGTCGGCGCATCCGGTTTTACCGAGCGCGTCATGCTGGAAGCGCTGGGCGAAGAGAAGGCGCGCAATGTCCTGTTTAAAGTGATGCCGGGAGACAAGCCGACAAAAGGGATGGATGCCCTGCGCTGGATGCCCGCAATTTCCGTAGCCAACATCATTAGGCAAGAACACCCGCAAATCGGTGCGATGATTTTGACGCTCCTGGAGGACGTGCTAGCAGGGCAGGTATTGCCGTTGCTCGACGAGGATTTACGAAAAGACATTATGTATCGAGTTGCCCGGCTCGAAAAACTGGATCCCGCGGCCATGGAAGAGCTGGATAAGGTGTTAGAGCACCACATCGGGGCGGCGCCAAAAGCCATTGCCCGTGACGTTCACGGTGCAAAAACCGCGGCGGATATCCTCAACACGATTGACGCCAAGCTCGAGGGCGAAATGTTGGACGCGCTGAAGTCTGATGACGAAGCGCTCGGTGAGGAGGTGAGTGATTTGATGCTGGTCTTCGAGCATTTGTCCAATGTCGACGACCGCAGCATGCAGCGCCTGATTCGAGAGATCAGCACCGATGATCTGATGATCGCGCTGAAGGGTTCGGAGCCTGAGTTAATGGACAAGTTTTTAGACAACATGTCGAGCCGTGCGGCGGATATGTTGGTGGAGGATATGGAAGCAAAGGGACCGGTGAAGTTGGCAGAAATGACTGAGGCCCAAAAGAAGATTCTGGTGGCGGCTAAGCAGTTAGCGGAAGACGGCGAGATTATGCTGGGAAGGAAAAATGACGACTTCGTCAGTTGAGGCACCTGCGACAGGGTCTTGGTCTCCCCCGCATTTGGGCGAGACCGAGTTCGTAACGGCCTCCAGTATTCGAGAGACTTTGGATGCAGCGCGTCAGAAAGGCTACGACGAGGGCTTCCAAAGTGGCCATGCAGAGGGCCTCGCCGAGGCCCAGGCGATCACCGAGAGCCTAGAGCGCTTGTGGAGCGCGATGGCGGAGCCTTTTGAAAAACAGGAGGAGAGGTTGTTTCGTGAGCAATGTTTACTCATCTCGCGATTGGCCAGTGCGGTACTCGAGCGCGAGTTGCGAACCGAGCCATCGGCGATTGAAACGGCACTGTCAAAGGCTTTAGAAGTCGTTAAGGGTGCGAGCCAACCGATTGAAATAAGTGTTAATGCACAGGATTTGGCGGCCCTTGAAAAGGTCGCGCCGGAGCTGTTTAAGAGCCAACTATGGTCTGCAGTGGTGGATGATGACCTCATGCCGGGCGGTTGCCGCCTGCAGGTGGCAGACTCCATTATCGATGCCAGCATAGAGCGACGGTTGATCGTGGCGGTTCGCGAGGCGCTGGGGTTGGAATTGGCCGAGTTATCGGCGGAGCCAGAGGAGGTGTGACATGGAATCCGCCTCATCAATGATCACGGCGCGAGATGAGCGTCTCGCCCAACGGTTAGGCGCGGCTGAGATCTCCGCTGATACGCTAAAACCAACGGTGGCCGGCAGAGTGGTCAGAATGATCGGCCTAAAAATTGAAGCGGCGGGATGTACCGGCGCTGTTGGTGGCCGCTGCGTCATCAAGCTGGCCCCGCACAAAGAGATCGTGGCAGAGATCGTGGGTTTTTCTGATGGCCGTCTGGTGCTGATGCCCGAGTCCAGCGTGGATGGATTGGCGATTGGTGCGGCCGTGGTGCCGATCGAAGAAGACCACGCTGTATCGGTTGGCAAAGAGATGCTGGGCCGAGTACTCGATGGTGCGGGCCGATTTATTGATGGCGCCGGAGATATTGTGTCGCTGAAGCGCACTGCATTGAAGGGCGAGGCACTTAACCCTCTGGAGCGCCGGGCGATCAGCGAGCCCCTGGACGTGGGGGTGCGGGCCATCAATGCCCTTACCACTTTGGGTAAAGGCCAGCGGTTGGGACTCTTTGCGGGTTCTGGTGTAGGGAAAAGTACCTTACTCGGTATGCTCACGAGAAACACTCAAGCCGACATTATTGTCGTAGCACTGGTGGGTGAACGAGGGCGTGAGGTCAGGGATTTTGTCGATGAGACACTGGGCCCCGAGGGTTTGAAGCGAGCAATTATTGTCGCGACTCCTGCCGATCAGTCTCCACTCATGCGCGTCAACGGTGCGTGGCGGGCCACAGCCATCGCCGAATATTTTAGAGATCAGGGCATGAACGTCCTGCTGCTCATGGATTCGTTGACACGGTTCGCTCAGGCGCAACGGGAAATTGGCTTGGCAGCCGGGGAACCGCCCGTTTCGCGAGGCTATACCCCGTCGGTATTTTCACTTTTGCCGCGCCTGGTTGAGCGGGCGGGTAATAATCAACACGGTTCTATCACTGCGATCTACACCGTGCTGGTAGAGGGAGATGATCTTGATGACCCCATCGCGGACGCCTCGCGCGCCATTCTCGATGGGCACATTGTGCTATCTCGAAAATTAGCCGATGAGGGCGTTTTCCCTGCTATTGATGTGAGCGCCTCGATCAGTCGTGCGATGGTGTCATTGGTTGACGAGGGTCATTACGCGGGCCTTCAGGTCATCAAAGAGCACATAGCGACCTATCATGCTAACCGCGACCTCATCACAATAGGGGCTTACCAACGGGGTAGTGACCCCCGTATTGATGCTGCCATCGCGGCTTATCCTCAGATTATGGAATTGCTGCGTCAGCCAATTGGCTCCGCTATTTCAATGGCAGACAGCCTCTCTGCACTGCTCAGTTTGACCCATCCAGAGTCTCAGCGAGCGGATGCGCATGCGTAAACATCGTCTCGATAAAGTGGGTTTGGTGGCAAAAGGTAAGGTGGACGCCGCGGCGAATCGCCTGCGTGATGCGCGGCAGAATGAAGCCGCGGAGCAATCGCGCCTAGATCAATTGACCGAGTTTAGCCGAGAGTTCGACCAGTTTTTAGACCGGCGCGATAACGATACGCTGTCACCGCGGCAACTCGAGGAGTACCGGCGATTCATGCACCGGCTTCACGGTGCCGTCGATCAGCAATCACAGACTGCCGCCGCCACGGCGGATGCCGTCGCATCGAGTAGTGCCGATTGGCAGCAGGCCTCATTGTATGAGCGAACCCTCAAAAATTTGATTATTCAGCAAAATGCCGAGGCTGCCCGGGCCGAAGAAAAGAAGGAACAAGCAAAGATAGAGGCTGCCTGGAGGCAAAGTAGCGACTCGGAGCCCTAGGTTGGCACGCCATTTGCTGTGTACCTTGATGAAACTGAGGGAGACACAGCCATGTCAGCCACAACAGAGTTCGTCATACTGCAGGCCGCAGCCGCGCCATCCAGCGCCAAGAGCGCGTCAGAGCTGGGGTTGCCCTCGGATCAGTCCGCTGGGGGTGAGTTTGCTGATACCTTGAAGGCCGAACTCACATCGGGCCAAAGAGCCGATAAAACCGGCAAATCCCTGCCGCAGGGGGGTGAAAAGTCGCCTAATTCGCCGTCAGAGACCGATTCGGCCGAACCCGCAACGTCGCCTATGACCTCTGACCCTATGGCTTCTGATACGTCTGGAGGCGAGAAAAAAGCCTCCCTCGCGCAAGCCACGCCCGGGACAACCGACCCCAGCACAACCGATTCCAGAACCCTTAGCCCTGATGAGGTGAGTGACGCTCGCCACGTTGGAGACTTGAGTGAGTCACAGGCGGATTCTGATGGGCATTCCCTGTCACAGACAGCGACCACGGTGAGCTTGGCAGCACATAGTGCTCAGCGCACTGTGATGGCGGCTTCAGTGTCAGAGGCGTTGAGCGTCAAAGATCAGCGTATTACCGGGCGGTTAGACGCCCTTCAGCAGCTGTTCGGGAACGCGCAGCCCGATGCCATCGCAGGTGAAATTGATCTTGAGTTGCTGCAAAGCCTTGCGCGCAGTGATATGCCGTTGGCTGAATTGGGGCATCAGCTCCGACAAATGGCCAATGCGGGTGTTCGGCACTTCGATATTGCCGCTTTTAATCAGGGCTTAACTGCAGCATTGTCGAATGGGCCAACCTCGAGTCAGCCGGACACAGCGTTGTCGACTGCGGAGCGGGGGCAGGGAGTAACCCTCGGCGTCACTCAGCCTAGCCAATCCCAATCCGGAGCCAATGGGTTCGAAGCAGCGGCATCTGATCCGGCCCAAGAAAATGAGGTCATCGATCGTGCCCAGCGGCTCGAAGCGATCCAGCGTATGGTGTCACAGACTGGCAATGCCGAGGTCTTAGGGACGGTATCGGCAGCGCTTCAGCGTGAGCTAGCCAACAGTGATGAGCCACTTAACAGCATCAAGGCCCGGTTGCAGTCGCTCTCCAATAGCGGTGTGACGGAGTTTGATAAGGCGCAGTATGTTGCCCATAAGACGGACAGCGCTCTGGCGTCGCCGGTGCAGACCGCTCGTTTGGCAGGATCTCAAGCGAGTGCGGCTGTGGGGGGTAACCCGACAGCGGCAACGGTGACCGCTGCAACGGTGGGGCAGCAGAATACCCCGTGGTCCGCCAGCGCCGAGACGATGGACGATGGGCTGGCGTCGATTGGCGGTTTGACAGCGGATTCTCGTCGAACAGCTACCTCGGTCCCGGGTCAAATTGCGACCGCAGGTGATTTGCACAGTAAGCAAAGCGCCTCTGCAATGAGCTCAGGTGCGTCTCAAAATCTTGAGGGTCACGACAGCCTGGACGGTACCGATTTAAGCGCTCGGCAAAAGTCAACGCCGAGACAAATTGCTGGCGAGCAGAGCATCCTGAATCCCGGTAAAGCCTCCTCGGCAGTCCCCTTGACAGCTCAGATGACGGCGCAGCTGCGATCAGCCATAGCCCAGGCGCGCAATCCGGATCAGCGCGCTGCGATGTCGGTGCCAGATCAAACGCGCAATGAATCTCAGCCCGGGCAAGCGTCATTGCTGGGCGCATTAGGGGCTGTTACCGAGCCCGGCGATGCCGAGGCATCGACTCAGTTGTCAGCCCATCGCACTCGGATGGCACTGTCGGTCAATGGCCAGCAACCAACCACTGCAAAAGCCGCAGTCTCTGACCCCTCTATAGCGTTGCAGGCCATGACTCAGGAGCAGCCGACTGAAGGGCGCATGACGTCTGAAATGCAGAGTGCGCGGTCGTTCAGCTTTGAATTACCGTCGCAGTCAATGAACGCATCGACAACCTCCGCACAAGCCTCTCCTGCAGCGGCAGTCACCACAGCGCCCAACGCAGTGACCGCCGCACCCTTGTCACGGGCGGGAGGCGAGCATGTGATGCAAACCCAGCCCGGAACCCCGCAGTTTTCGGAGGAATTAGGTGGGCAGGTGCGGGTTTTCGTGAATAACGGACTGCAAGAGGCGCGCCTGCAATTGACACCTGCCGACCTCGGCAAAGTGCAAATCACTATTAATATGGAAGGGGAGCACGCACGCGTGGTGTTTGTCGCTGAAACAGCAGTTGCCCGCGATTTGTTAGATCAGTCCATGCCTCGCCTGAGGGAGATGCTGCAACAGAGTGGCATTCAGCTTGCACAGGGTGATGTGAGTGACCAGGCCGAGTCACAACGCAGAGAGGGCAGCGCAGGCGGAGAAGCAGAAGCCCTCGCACAAAGTGGCTCGGAGACTGCATCAGGTTCTGAAGAGCAGCGTTTTGATCCGGCTCGAGGAGAGGTCAGTGACAGTGGCAGGGTCGATACCTATATCTAATCTCTTTTTTCCCTGACCCTAAGCGTCTAAACGGCAGTGCCTGCTGCAACTCAGGCACTGGCATTGCCATAGGTCGCCAATAAATCTCTCGTGCGGCTAGGTAAGATACCCTAAAAACCCATCGCGCATCCGCGCGACGATTCCCCCGACACGTTAGACTCTTTTCTGTCTCTCTGGCAGCTCCCGGTGATCCTGTGTTTTGTCGAGTGACAGCTCAATGGCACCGTCAATAAATCGACGCTTCGAAATTTAAGCAAGGTAAGCAATTGATTTTATTGATATAAATAAATTGGCATGCCGTTTGCATTGAACACAGGGTACGCCCTGCGCAATCGGCGCATTTGGGAGGTTTATCTGATGGCAAGACGAGACAAAGACGAAGAAAAAGAGGTGGCACAGCCCGCTGGCATCACAATGGGGAAACTCATGATCGTGATGATCCCGGTGATGTTGCTCACTATCGGCGCTTCGGCAGGGATCAGTTATTACCTGTTCTCTGGCGTGGCGGCGAATGGCGCGGCAGACGCGGTCGCTGAAGTCGAAGTGATTGAGGATCCAACCCCTATCTATCTCCAAGTGGGGAAAATTCTTGTGAACGTCGACTATCAAGGTGACATCCGCTATATCCAGGGCGATGTCCAGCTGATGTTTCACCATCAGGAAAGCGCCGACATCGCTGAGCGGGACATGCCCGTCATTGTTAATGAGCTGAACACGCTCTTTGCGCGACAGCAGTTTGGTGAGATGAGGTCGGTTGAAGGTAAAGAAAAGTTACGTCGCTCTAGTCTGGCTGCGATCAACCGCGTACTGAAGTTCCCTGGCGAGTCAGGTGTTCAGGACGTCTACTTCACCAGCTTTAATTTGCAGTGATCGAGGCGTAGCGAACTGTGTCTGAAGAAATTCTCTCCGATAACGAAGTCGACGTGCTGATGGAAAAGTCGGGCGGCGATGAGGTGTTGTTTGCTGATGATTCAGCGCGGGAGTACCGTCTTTTCGACATTACCGATCGAGAGCAGGGCACGGTCAATCGTATGGGTGCCCTGTCGGCCATCCTTAAGCGCCACGATGAGTTAACCCACTTGGGCATGCTCAAGCGCCTTAATACCAACTTTGAAGTGCGATGTCAGGCGCCACGGGTCTTCAGCATCGCCGAGGCGGTGGCGTCATTACCTGAGGGGTTGGTACTGGTAACCCTCAATCTGCCACCCGTCTCGGGTCAGTCTTTTATGATGCTGTCTATCAACACGCTTTCGTACCTCGTTCATCGCTACTTCGGTGGCGGCAACACCAAAGCGCCAGATGTGTCAGGGAGAAGCGACGCGACATCTAGCGAGCTCCGTCTGTCGGAACGGTTGGGCGATATTTACTTACAGTCTCTCACCGAAGCCTTTCAGGATAAGGTCAGCTTCGAGCCAGAGGTCGTCGATACCCAAACCAATTTGGATGCCCTCGAAGAGCGCGCTGCTAACGAAAAGTACCTGACACTGGTGTCAGAAATTGCCACCGGGGACTTTGAGGATGTGATTCGCTTATTCGTGCCGTTCGAGTCGTTCGAAGGGCTGGAAGCCCAGTTAGCGGGGGCTCAGCGGAACCAATCGGTGTCATTAGAGGATGAATGGCAAGTGCGTCTGGCTGACCAAATGCGCGACGTACCAGTCGAGATTGCAGGTGTGTTGGCGACGATTGAGTTACCGCTGCGAAATTTACTCGGGTTAAAGGTCGATGATGTGATCGATTTGTCGCCGCCTGGCCGCGTGTCACTCGAGGTTCAGAATCAAGCCGTTGGCTTTGGTCAGTACGGCGTTTTTGATGACAAGAAATCAGTCAAATATGGCATGGAGGGGCTTCTGGATTTGGGAGCCGGCGTAACGCTGTCCAGTGCCGTTGATGACGCATTGAATGAGGATGCAGGGAATGAGTGAGAACCCAGAAATCAATTTAGATATGTTGCTTGATGTCAACGTGACGTTGTCTGTCGAATTGGGTCGCACCAAGATGACGATTAAGGAACTCATGGCCCTCAACAAGGGATCTATTATCGACATGGCTCGGGAGGTCACGGAGCCCATGGATCTGATGGTCAACGGCACCTTGATTGCTCGAGGCGACGTGGTGGAGTCAGAGGGCCAGTTTGGTCTTCGTCTGCTGGATATCGTCAGCCCCGACGAACGACTGAAGCCCCTCAAATAGGCACAGATTGATGCGACTCTTCCTACTTTTACTGCTTACGATCGTGCCGATGGCGTCGGCTCAGGAGACTTCGGGCCCCGAGCTGGGAAACGTACCGGACTTAATATCCACCGGCTATTTAATGCAGGTCATCGGATCTCTGGCGCTTGTATTTGGCGCGGTTGTATTAATGGCGTTCGTTGTAAAACGGTTTAACAGATCACCCTCGGTCGGGAAAACTCATCTTTCCGTATTGGGTTCTACCAGCGTCGGCACCCGCGAAAAAGTGGTGTTGCTGAGCGTGGGTAATCAACAGTTATTGGTGGGTGTGGCGCCGGGGAATGTGCGGGCACTGCATGTGTTCTCTGAGACGGTTGAAGCCCAGGACAGTCATGCTTCAAACTCCGCTGACTTCAGCGCAGTGTGGCAGTCGGTCAATCCGTTTGGGGGCACACGATGATGCGCCTGATCTTGATCGCAATCGTCTCAATGCTCACTTTATTGCCAGATTGGGCGCTGGCCCAGGCCTCAATCCCGTTGATTACGACGCAGCCCACCGCCAATGGCGGTAGCGATTACTCTCTCAGCTTACAGATACTCTTGCTGATGTCTTTGCTGACATTGCTGCCAGCAGCGCTGATTACCATGACGTCCTTCACGCGCATTTTAATTGTCTTGGCGATCCTTCGGCAGGCGCTTGGCACAACAACGACCCCGTCTAATCAAATCATTTTGGGCCTCGCGTTGTTTCTGAGCCTTTTCATCATGGCACCCGTCTTTGATGTGGCCTACAACGCGGCGTTAATGCCCTATATGGAAGAGCAAATCGGATTCGAGGATGCCTTGAATGTCGCGAAGGAGCCCTTTCGAGAATTTATGTTCTCACAGACGCGAAAAACAGACTTGGCCCTGTTCTCCGACCTAGGGAATTACGGCAAATTTGCGACGGAGGACGACGTGCCGATGGTGGTTTTACTGCCCTCGTTCCTCACCAGCGAGCTCAAGACCGCTTTCCAAATTGGCTTTCTTCTTTTTGTGCCCTTTCTCATCATCGATCTCGTGGTTGCCGCGGTGCTGATGTCGATGGGGATGATGATGTTGTCGCCGATGCTCATTTCGCTGCCCTTCAAGCTCATGCTGTTCGTGCTGATAGATGGCTGGACTCTTATCACCGCCACATTAGTGTCGAGTTTTTAGGAGATCAGTGATGGGGCCCGAGACGGTACTAGATGTTGGACGAGATGCACTGTGGATGACGGTGCTGTTGGCCGGGCCCTTGTTGGGCGCTGCGCTTGCGGTGGGTCTTCTGATTGGTATCTTTCAAGCCGCCACGCAGATACAGGAGATGACGCTCAGCTTCATCCCCAAGTTGCTGGCCTTGGTGGTGGCGCTTTTTATTGCGGGGCCGTGGATGATTCAGGTGCTTGTGACCTTCAGTAAGCGTCTTATCACCGGCATTCCCGGCCTCATCGGGTGAGGTGGGCTACTGATGCCAATTGATCAGTTAGAAATCTTGGCGCTGAGCTATCTCTGGCCATTTCTTCGTATCTCAGCGTTGCTGATGGTTGCACCGATTTTTGGCGCGGGCACAGTCAGTGTGCGCATTAGGGTGGTTTTGGCTGCGCTGTTGAGCGCATTGATGGCGCCAATGTTACCAGTCAACGCCGCAATCGAATTTTTTTCAGCGCCTGGCATCCTCATGGCGTTGCGCGAGATCGTTATTGGTTTGGCGATGGGTTTTGTCATGCAGATGATCTTCGGAGCAGTGGTCTTGGCGGGACAGTCGATCGCCACCGGCATGGGTCTGGGCTTCGCGATGGCGGTGGATCCGCAAAATGGTGTTCAGGTGCCGATTGTGAGCCAGATTAAAGTCGTTATTGCGACGCTTTTGTTTCTCGCGATTGACGGTCACTTGATGCTGCTGTCTGCCGTGTTCCAGAGCTTTGCGTTGGTTCCCTTGACCGACCCCGGCTTCGCTGTGACGGGCTTTGAAAATGTGGTCTCGCTCGGTTCGCAGCTCTTCGCGAGCGCGCTACTGCTGGGGCTGCCGACGTTAACGGCTGTGCTCATGATCAACGTCGCATTCGGCGTGATTACTCGAGCATCACCTCAGCTCAATATTTTTGCTGTGGGTTTCCCCGTCACTATTGTCGTCGGGTTGATGTTTCTTTTTCTCGGGATGCCCGCATTCATTGCAGCAATGCAGCGGTTCTTTGAGACCGGGGTCAACCAAACCCTGATGGTTCTAGGATAGGGGGGCACTGTGGCAGAAGAACAGACAGGTCAGGAACGCACCGAACAGCCGACAGAGCGCCGGTTACAGGAGGCGCGTAAAAAAGGTCAGGTTCCCCGGTCCAAAGAGCTCAACACAATGCTCTCTCTGTTACTGGCCTCGATATCGCTGTTGGTTTTCGGTGGTTATATCAGCCAAAACCTTATGCAGATCAGCGTTGAGGGTTTTTCGATTCCTCGTGAACTCGCTTTTGATACCGCGCAACTGCCCTTTCAGTTTATGTACATGGCGTCACAAGCCTTACTCGCGCTCTCGCCATTTATGGCGATCATGCTCGTATCGGTGTTCGCGGGCCCCCTCTTGATGGGAGGGTGGTCATTCAGTCTCGAGACGATTTCTTTCAAGCTAGAAAAGCTCGATCCGATTAAAGGCCTGGCAAGAATTTTTTCGCTGAAGAGTCTGGTAGAGCTCGCTAAGGCGCTGGCTAAATTTGTTTTGCTGCTGGGCGCTGCAATCCTCGTCTTTTTTAGCATCGATCAGCAGTTGCTGTCTTTAAGCAGCATGACACCTAAGGCGGCAGGCCTAGAGGCCGCCACTATTTTGGTACAGGTGCTGCTGATCCTGAGTGCAACAACGATCCTGATTGTCGCACTCGACGTCCCTTTCGAGCTTTGGAATCACAGCAAACAGCTGCGTATGACCAAGCAGGAAATCAAGGACGAAATGAAAGAGACGGACGGCAATCCGCAGGTCAAACAGCGCATCCGCACACTTCAGCGACAGCTTGCGGAGGGGCGCATGATGGAAGACGTGAAAACTGCTGACGTGGTCATCACGAACCCGACACATTACGCGGTGGCATTGCAGTATCTGGATCGTCCAGGCAGTGCGCCAAAAGTGGTGGCAAAGGGTAAAGATCTGACGGCCCTCCGTATCCGCTCTATCGCTACAGACTGCGACATCCCGATCTTTGAAGCGCCCCCGCTGGCTCGTGCCTTATATCGTTCGACAGAAATTGGTTACGAAATTCCGCATGTGCTGTACATGGCGGTGGCCCGTGTTTTGGCCTACGTATTCCAGTTGAAGAACGCGACGCCGACAGATTACGTACCCAAGCCTACCGACTTCGACATCCCCGTTGAAGCGCTAGGTGAGAACGACGAAGATGAGGTAGGTCGCGATGGCAACTAATACCGCAGCAAGCGGTTCTGTTTTCGAGGTGGGGGCCAGAAGCATTCTGACCGGTCTGGGCACGCCATTGGTGATGCTCCTACTGCTGGTGATGATTGTCTTACCGTTGCCGCCCGTTGCCTTGGATCTTTTGTTCACTTTTAATATTGCGCTGGCCATTATTGTGCTGCTCGCCGCTATTTATGCCGCAAGGCCGCTGGAATTTGCCGTGTTCCCGTCCGTGCTGCTCATTTCGACCTTATTACGATTAGGGCTTAACGTGGCCTCAACGCGAGTCGTATTGCTTGAGGGTCATACGGGCACCGGAGCCGCCGGCAATGTCATTGAGGCATTTGGTGACTTCGTGGTGGGTGGAAATTATGCGGTCGGTCTGGTGCTCTTCGCCATACTGGTCGTCATTAACTTTGTGGTGGTTACCAAGGGTGCGGGGCGTATTGCTGAGGTCACGGCCCGTTTCACCCTAGATGCGATGCCCGGTAAACAAATGGCGATTGATGCTGATTTGAACGCGGGATTGATCGGTCAGGACGACGCGCTGCGACGCCGCGATGAAGTCACTCGGGAGGCCGATTTTTATGGTGCGATGGATGGCGCGAGCAAATTTGTCCGTGGCGACGCAATTGCGGGGATATTAATCCTATTGATCAATATCCTGGGTGGTTTTGCGATTGGCACCTTACAGCACGACTTGAGTGCCGGCCAGGCAGCCCAAAACTATATTTTGCTGACCATCGGGGATGGGCTGGTCGCCCAGATTCCCTCGATGCTGCTGTCCACTGCAGCTGCGATCATCGTGACCAGAATGTCTGGAACTCAAGATATGGGTGCGGCGGTGACCAGTCAGCTCACCAGTAATCCACGGGTGCTGATCGTCACCGCGAGTGTGATTGGTCTCATGGGTGTTGTCCCAGGCATGCCGAATATTGTCTTTCTCTCGGTTGCGGCGCTACTCGGGGTGTTGGCGTACTTTAGAGTGCAATCTAATGCGCAGCCGGTGGTCGAGGAGGTCGAGGAGTTCGACACGGCCAAGCCCGACACGCTGGATCTCAGCTGGGAAGATGTGAATCAGGTTGATGAGATCAGCCTCGAGGTGGGTTATCGATTGATACCCTTGGTCGACAAAGCCCAGGGTGGTGATCTACTGAGCCGTATTAAGGGCGTGCGCAAGAAGCTTTCTAAAGAGTTGGGCTTTCTGATCAATTCGGTTCATATTCGCGACGATTTGGAGCTAGCCCCGAACGCATACCACATCAGCTTGCATGACGTGGTATCGGGTAAGGGTGAGGTCTACCCCGATCGTGAATTGGCGATCAATCCGGGTCAGGGCACCAGTGATCTGGAGGGGATTCAAACCAAGGATCCCACCTTCGGACTCGATGCCGTATGGATTGACCCCAGCGATCGCGACGAGGCACAGAGTCGAGGTTGCATCGTGGTTGACAGCAGCACCGTTATCGCAACACACCTGAGTCAACTGTTGAAAAACGACGCCCACAAACTCATCAGTCAGGATGACGTGCAGGAGCTGCTCGACAAGCTGTCTACCTCATCACCGAAGCTGGTGGAGAACCTGGTGCCGGGGCTCATGACCTTGGCCGATGTGACTCGGGTGATGCATAACCTTCTTGAGGAGGGGATTCCGATTCGCGACATTCGCACGATTGTTGGTGCGCTGTCAGAACACCATCAGGGTAGTCGAACCCCAGATGATCTCACCCGGCAAGTGCGCATCGCATTGGGCCCAGCCATTTATCAGACGGTAAACGGCACCGAACCCGAACTCAGCGTCATGGTGCTCGATTCGCGATTAGAGCAGATGCTCATGCAAGCGGTCGCCAGTGATGGAGGGGGCATTGAGCCCACCCTGATTGACGGCATGATCGAGCAGGTGGGGTCGGTTTGCGGAACGATGGAAGCCGCCGGCACGACCCCAGTCTTGCTGGTCGCCAGCAACATCCGTTCCTTCCTGTCGCGCCTGTTAAGAGGTCGCATGGCGAATTTCTACATCCTCGCCTATGAGGAAGTACCGGCAGATAAAAAGGTCAAAGTCATTTCCACCGTGGGCGGGGCGAGCAACAACGCCGCGATCGCGGGTACTTAGTTTTTAGAAAGGGAGTAGATCGATGAGAGTCTCAACGTTCATAGCAAAAAATAGCCGTGGCGCCCTCATGCAGGTGAAAAACCAGCTTGGGGAGGACGCGATTATATTGCGTAATCGACGAGTGGGTGATCGGATCGAGATCACCGCCACAACCGACCTTAATCAGCCCGACTGGACACCAGAGCCGGTCTCTGGTCGCGGGAGGAGGCGTAATGATATTCGCGACCAGAACCTGCAGAACGAGCTCACCAGCTTGCGGGACACGCTGGAGCAATTGTTAGCCAAGCGCAGCTGGCAGGATTCTGCCAATGTGCCTGCTACACAGGCCACCGTGGGCCAGCGCCTCGCTGCCCTGGGTCTGTCTAAGAGCCTGGGTGGCTGGATCAGCGACAATGTGCGCGACGACGGCCCGCTCGAACAGCAGTGGGACTCGTCGATTCAGCTCTTGACCAGCTGTCTGCATCTGATGGAGATGGACTCGGTCAAGAAGAGCAAACTGGTCGCCTGTGTGGGTGCGACCGGTTCGGGTAAAACCACCTGTGTGGTCAAGTTGGCCCGGCAGGCCGCTAACGAGTTCGGTGAGCAAGCGGTTGGCGTGATTGCGCTGACCAGTGGGGACTCTGTCGAGGTCGGTCAGCTGGCTGATCATCGAGTGCCGGCGGGTATTGAAACTCGGAGTGCTACCGATAAATCATCCTTGTCCGAGTCGATCGCAGCACTGCGTGGCAAGGAGCGTATTTTTATCGACACCTCCGGGCTGTCATTCCGTGACCCGGATATGACAAAGCAGCTAGAGTGGCTGACGGAGCAGATCCCGCCCATTCGCATCATGCTGGTCATTTCTGCCGCTGCGCAAATGGGTACCACCCGTGAGCTGTTGCGGCGTGTAGGAGCCACTCGCCTTGATGGTGCTATTATCACTAAAGTGGACGAGGCGGTCAGTTTGGGAGGCGTGATCGACACCCTTATCAAGCGACGTTTGCCGTTGAGCTTGTTGGTCGACAATCGTGACCCCGACATTGTGCCGCTTAATACGGATCCGGTAGTATTCGTAGATCGCGCGTTGGCATTGATGAACGAGCGTCAGGTGAGCCAGTCGATCGGGCGAAGCAAATACGCTTCGGCGACCGCTTAAGTCTATGTTTAACAAACGGTTAGCAGAATATGCCCGGTAATGTGGTCGCAGTATCAAGCGGAAAGGGAGGCGTCGGCAAAACCAGTCTGACGGTCAACCTTGCCGTGGCGTTGGCGGGTAGAGGAAAGAAGGTTTTAGTCTGTGATGCCGATCTGGGTTTGGCCAATGTGGACATCACACTGGGACTCAAACCTCAGTACGATCTGCAACACGTATTATCGGGCGAGCGCACGCTAGATGAGATTGTTATCGAGGGCCCTCAAGGGGTAGGGGTCATCCCCGCCGCGTCTGGAATAGCGCGAATGTTAGAGCTATCTGCCGCGGAGCGCCTGGAGATGGGGCTGGCGTTTACGGCACTCAGCGAGCGATATGATCTGGTGCTGCTCGATACGGCTGCGGGAATTGGACAAGATGTGATTTCATTCCTTTCCGGGGCCAATCACGTGATAGTGGTGGTTTGCGACGAGCCCACCTCTCTGACAGACGCCTATGCCTTAATCAAGGTGAGCGCCTCTGAGCGCAAAGTCAGACGATTTCAGATCGTGGCAAACAAAGTAAAAGGCAGTGCTCACGGACTTCAGGTATACAAGAAGCTCTTAAATGCCACCGACCAGTTTCTCGATGTAAATCTCAGCTACCTTGGCGCGGTGCCCACGGATCATCGAATGCTGGAGTCTCTCAGGGAAAGAACGCCGGTAGTCAGTCTTTATCCGAGGACACAAGCCTCTGTGGCAATACGAGATATCGCAGCGAGTTTGGAGGAACGCTTCAATCTCGATTTCGAATCGGATGGTTTTGCGGCCCTCTTCCAAAAAAACGACATGAGCTAGGCCTGAGATGAATCAGCCTACTCGATATGAAGACGTTTCTCTGAGAGATCCTTCAAAAGTGGTGGAGGAATTGCTCCCGCTCGTTAAGAGCATTGCGCTGCGGATTCGTATGAAGCTGCCTGATTTTATTGAGCTAGATGACTTGATGCAGGCGGGCCTGATTGGGCTTCTCAATGCCTGTCAGTCTTATGATCCACAACAAGGCGCTACTTTTCAAACCTATGCTTCGATCCGCATCCGCGGCGGTATTTTGGATGAGCTGCGCCGGAATGACTGGCTTCCCAGATCGGTTCAAACACAACTGGGAGAGGTGTCGCGTGCGATCGCCAAAGTGGAAGCACGCCAGGGAAAACCGCCCCAGGACCACGAGGTGGCCGAAGAGATGGGGGTGTCTATCGAGGAGTATCAGCAGCTCACAGCAAAGCTTTCTTCAGCGAGATTGGTTTACTTGGACGCGGGCACGGACAGTGAAGAGTTGCCTGTCTCTGCAGCTGAGCCCGAGGCACAAAACAGCGAGGAAGAACTGCGTGATTTGCTGCGCAGTGGCATTGAGAAGCTCCCGGAAAGAGAGCGACTCATGATGTCGCTGTACTACGTTGAGGAGCTGAATATCCGCGAGATCGCCGCCGTGCTTGAGGTGACAGAGGGGCGAGTGTCTCAACTGCATGGGCAGGCTTTGGCACGATTGCGCTCGCAGCTGGGGCAGGCAGTGGTTGCATAGTATCTGCTGAAAGTATCTGCTGAAAGTATCTGTGAGAGTATCTCCTAGGGGTATCTGCTGACAGCGTCTGGTTAGCGTACCGACTGAGAGCACCTACTGACTGAGAGCACCTACTGAAAGTATCAGGGCTAGCGGTTGGCTAAGGAGCGCGCCCAGCATCATAAACTGACTGGTGGCTTACGTTGCACTCATTGCTTGGGATTTGTCGCGCCCAAATCTGTGGCTGCACCGCGCGGTCTTATTGCCCGCCTAGATCTGCTGCGCTCTGTTCTTTTTCTTCAACCGGGGCGTTGCTCTCTTCATCCGATTGGTTGATTTTGATTTCTACTCGGCGATTTCTCGCCCTTCCCGCGCGAGTCGCGTTCGTATCCTCGGGCTGGACTTCGCCATAACCCCGTAAACTCAGCCGTTCAAGATCGATGTTGGGGTCATCCAGAAAAATGCTGGTGACTGAAAGCGCTCTCCCTGCCGACAAGGCAAAGTTTGACGGATACTTGACGCTGTTAATAGGGATGTTGTCAGTGTGACCCTCTACCACAATGTCCCCTGAAATTTCGCCTAACGCGTTGCCGATCGTGGCCAACGTGGGAAGAAATCCCGGGTCCAGGTCGGCAGCGCCAGATTTAAATGACCCTTTCTCTCGAATTTTAATGATGATGGTAGGGCCATCGGTCTCCACATCGATTTTACCTTCATTGATTTCTTCTTCGAGCAACTCAGTGAGCACCGAGGCGTCTTTCTCTGTCTGCTGTCTCTGCTCTTGACGCTGCTCCTCTTCTTCGAGCATTTTCAACAGCGTCTCGGGCTGCACATCAATCGGGTTATCGGGGTTGCCGATTCGCAGTGAGGGTTTGCTCGGGTCGACGGTATCCTGCTGGATGATTTTTCGAATAGTGGGTTCGGGTTTTCCGGGGGAAAATTCCAGCGCGATGATACTGGTGCCTTTGGGAATATCGTAGGTCACGATGTCTTGCTGAACGCCAAAGGCATCTTTCATAGAGCCGGCCACTTTTTTATAGCGAATGACATCAATTTCTGACATCGAAATGATCAGTACAAAGAAGCAAACCAGCAGTGACATCAGGTCGGCAAAGGTGGCCATCCAAAGCGGGGCGCTGGGCTTATCCTCGTCTCCGTCTTCCTCGTCAACCAGTTGTAGGTCGATCGACACGCTCAGTCTGCCTTATCTTCAGCTGCGCGCTTCTTCGGATCAATATAAGTTTTGAGCATGGATTCGAGAACGCGGGGGTTTTGTCCACCCTGAATGCCCAGTACACCGTCGATACACATGGCCATGAGCCGTCCCTCGGTCGCTTTCCTCAAAGTCAGCTTGTCGCATAAGGGCAGGGCAATCACATTGGCAATGAGCGATCCATAGAGTGTTGTCAGCAGTGCCACGGCCATGGCGGGGCCGATCGCTTTGGGGTCGCTCAGGTCCACGAGCATTTGTACGAGGCCGACCAATGTGCCAATCATACCCATGGCTGGAGCGACTTCACCCCATGCACCCCACACCTTGGTGCCCCATGTCTGCCTGTCGAGAAATTGTTGTCGATCCTTGTAAAGCACTTCGCTGACAACTTCCCTGCTGGAACCGTCGATGAGCATTCGCACACCTTGCTTGAGGAACGCGTACTCGATCTCTACGTTTTCAAGGGCCAGCATGCCTTCCTTTCGCGCCTTGCCCGATAATTCGACCATTTGAGAGATCAACTCGTCGGGATTGTCTGATTGACTGCGAAATGCGGTTCCGGCCGCTCCAAATGCGCCAAGCCACTGTCTAAATGTAAATTTCATCATTACTACGAAAGCGGTACCAAAGACCACAATGAGGATGCTTTGAGTGTTGAGGAATATCTCCGCGCCTTCGGCCGAGAAGATGGCATAGGCGACAACGCCAATTGCTGCCAACATGCCTATGAGCGTTGCAAAATCCATAAATTTACCCCAAAGTCTTTTATAGAGCCTGATTCAAAGGCTCCTGAGTGTGGCGATGTTGATTGCGCCTCGGAGACACGACGATTTCCGATGAAGATATCTCGCGCAATGGATACGCTACCGTTGTTTAACGAATAAATAAAGGGTTGCTGTGGAAGAGCTCCAAATTTCTTTAACCCCGGCTAGGGTTGAGCAGAAGAATTTTGGACTATGGCTTCGCACGCCGCAGGTGGGCCAAGTGTTGAATGCTGTGGTCGCCGACAGGTTGCCATCAGGGGAAATGGTGTTGAAAGTGGGTGCCGAGCGAGTCACCGCCTCTACCGATATTCCGCTTCAGCCCGGTGCGCGCCTGCTGCTTGAAGTTAAGCAAGTGCAGCCCAACATCACCTTTCGACTGTTAAGTCATGCGCCTCTCCCTAATGTTGCGGCGGCAGAGGTTTTGTCTGAGGCCAACCGAGCTCATCGGCAAATCTCCGCTACCCCCTCTGGCCGCGTCGGAATCCCCCAGCTATTGGCCTTACTAGGGGGCTTACAGAGCGGTGCGCTGAGCGCCAGCGGCATCGACCGCACTATGGTCAGGCAACTTCAGGCTCACGTATTGAATGCGCCTCAGCTCACCAACCCGGAGGCCTTGATGCGTGCGGTCCTGACCAACGGGACATTCCACGAGAAATTATTGGCGAGTGGACATCCCGATCTGATGCGCATTGCGGCAAGTGATCTCAAAGGGCAACTGCTTAAAATGATGGCCAAAGTGTCATCGGCAGGAAATCAGGAGGGCGAGCAGTCGGCTGATGAGGGGGCTGGGATAGAGGCGCTAGCACTGCTGAAATCGACGCTGGATAAAAATCTCCAGGCAGTCTCGCAGAATCAATTGGGGTCACTTCCGGCGGAAGACAATCAGTTGTCACAGCAATGGCTTTTCGATATCCCATTTCGGTTGGGTGACAGTCTCCACAGTTTAGATCTGGAGCTCTCGAAGGATGAAGGGAGTGCGGGGCCACAGGATGAAACAGATGACACGACATGGCGGGCTAAGTTGAACCTCGATTTGCCGGGACTGGGCGCAACAGAAATTACGCTGAAATTGCTAGCAAGCCAGTTATCTCTCCATGTGGTATCAACTGAGCGCAGCACGCTTGAAATGTTTCTGCAGGCCAAACCCGGGCTGACTGCCGGGCTTGAATCAAGGGGACTGGCGCTGCACAGGCTCAGTGTCATGCATTCCCCGGATATGGCGAGTCAAAGTGCGGCGGCTAAACCCTTGGATGTGCGCGCATGACGGATCGTTTCACAAGCAAGTCGGCGGCGCTCAGTTATACCGGTGACGGGGCGCCGCGCTTAGTGGCGAAAGGGGAGGGGGAGCTCGCCGAAAAGATTAAAGCGATCGCCGATGAGTTGGATATCCCGACGGTTGAGCAGGCGGGCCTTGTCGAATTGTTATGCCAAATTCCTCTTGGGGACGAAATTCCCCCTGCCTTATATGTCGCGGTCGCTGAGGTTTTGGCGCACGTATTTAGGCTCAATAATCGGGTTGACGAACTGACCTAGTAGAGTGCGCGCCACTTCCGATTTTGTGCGTAACGGGGTGCAGCAATTCAGATCCAGCGCGCGATAGCGCGCTAGCTGCAGTGCTCTGGTGCTGACAAATGATAAGGCTATTGAATGACCTGATCTGGCTGTATTTCGAGGGCCGATGAATACTTTCTGATGATGTCGAAATCCCACTGTTCAAAATTGGCTCTCACCTTAAAATTCCCGTAGTTTTCATACCAACCCGCGGCTGCATTGGGGAACCTCGCGCCAACCCGCCAGCCTGTGAAGTCGGGTGTTTCAGTGCAGCGCATCTCAAACGGTTCGTCGTTGATGTCCAATACGTCGGTCATAATCGACGTACCGACGAGGCAGTTGTCATAAAAATAGACGGCCGCGAGCACAGAGCCATCTGAGTTTTTTCGCGCGCGCATTGAATAATCTAGAAATACAAATTCGCGCTGCACCCAATTGCCCGTTTCCAAAAGCTCATGCTCGCGGTCGGTTTTTTCCCAAGCGATATCGGTGTTCCACTGGTAGATCTCATCCTGCATGCCAAGCGCTTTGCTGGCTTGACCCATCCACACCGCAATCAATTCCCGCTGCTGAGATATTCCAGCGAACAAGATGATGGCAAAAACGACCACGAACAATTTGATAAAAGTCTGCATGTACCCGTCTCCCTGGGCCAGTGTTTGGTTGCAAATTGGCGGCTTTTTTTGCTTATTAGGACCGCTATTAAAACCGGTTTGATCGGATAGTGTAACAAAAGTCGAGTCATTAGCAGTCATACCGCTGCTAGCGCTGACTTGCGCGCTGATGAGCCATGGCAGCGAGCTAATCGTCTCTTATTGCAAAGGTTATGAGGTTGAGCAGTGCCAACGGCTTTGAGAGAAGGGAGAGTTGCCCTTGGTTTGGTCGTAATAACGCGCCATCAGGTCTGGTGTCACAACAATGGCAAAGCCGTCTGTGCCTTCTGAGTACCATCGGTAGTTCAGCGCCTGCTGCTCGAACTTTGTTTCCTGCTCAGCCCCGCCTTGAATCCTGATCCAGCCTCGCTGTTTTTGGATGTCGCCCCTGAGTTCGAGGGTGCTGCCATTGACCCAGCGCGAGTCATCGATACAGGTAAAGCGCAAGGGTTTGGAGCCTGAATGGTATTCCTTGCTCATCGCCGGCTGAATAGCCAAGCACAGCGCGGCAAGCACCAGTCGCGATGGGACACAAGGAGTGTAGTGCTGACGTGTCATAACGGCTGGCCATTGCGGCTTGGCGGCAGCAAGGCTTCGCTGCGCACGATCATGAGCCTTGCCTACCTATCCAGGGTGTAGAGAGGCCGAAGTCCTCCGCAAGCGTCTCGGCTGCTACATCAGCTTCGGCCTTATCGGCATAGCCCTCCGCTCGCACGCGATACAGCGTCTTACCATTGACGCTAACGGGCTGCACCTGAATGTTTTCGGGGGAATTGGACAGGCTTTCAGCGAGTTTTGTTGCGTCTGTTTGCTTGGAAAAGGTCTGAATATTGATAAACCAAGTGCCAGCAGGGGCAGTGGAGTTCTGTGCCTTTTGTGGGCTGGTTTTATCGGGGGCTGCTGGTGCTGGGGTGTTGTCTTTTTTCGCCTGAAGCAAGGCGCGCTCAGTTGAAGATAACTTGGCATTGAGCGTCTGGTTTTGGGCTTCAAGCTCAGAGATTTCATCAGCGTGACGCTCCTGCGCAAGCGCCAACTCCTTTTGAAGTTCGTCGATGCGGTCATTATCCAGAGTGCTTTGTTCTGCAACCGGCTCGTTTGTAGTGGCTTGATTGGCCTTTTCAAGTTGAAACTCAAGCGACCGGATGGTTTTGGATTGCTCCATTGCGTGAAACCACCCGTAGCCGCCGGTACCAATGGCAGACAGGCCTAATACCGCTGCGACGGTTGGCCAGATCCAGCGCGTTCTCTTGGGCTTCGTCGTTGCGCTCTGCGCAGCACTGCGCACAGGCGTGGCTAAGGTCGATCCGTCATCATCATCGTCCTCGTAGTCATCCTCCTCATAGTCATCGTTTTCATGGGCATCGTCGTCTTCGTGCTGGACGTCATGCTTCCCTGCAAACGGTTC
>UPTG01000845.1_pt1 | contig 24215 bp, 21 predicted proteins | sample 2160121 | NCBI WGS metagenome assembly UPTG01 (sample SAMN06266255, study PRJEB28933) | marine metagenome | isolation source: Columbia River Estuary | place: USA:Columbia River Estuary, USA | collected 2014-07-27
CCAATAATGCTGCAGCTGTTCCACCAGCTTGCGCAACACGATCTTCAATATCAGATCCAGGAAGAATATTTTTATGCCAGCCACCATCATTGTTATGATAAAAAGCAAGTTTTGCTGAAAGAACGTCTTCAATCAGAGGAGTAGTAAAAGAACCCATGGCATAGTAATTAATACCTGTTCCACGAAATCCACTCTCAGCAGATACTTTAATTTTTGATTCTTTTTCATTACCTGGTTTTTTTGTATTAATCATCACAGCACCACCAGTAGTATTACGACCAAAAAGAATTCCTTGAGGCCCTCTTAAAACCTCAATCGACTCAAGATCAAATAAATCCATTACAACACCAGCATTAATACCTAAATACATGCCGTCAACAAAAATTCCAACAGTTGGATCAATTGATGGAATTGATGAGTTTATACCTAAGCCACGAATTGAAAAATTTGCTACACCTTTAGTTGTACCAACATCATCAAGAGCTACGTTTGGTGATGAATAAGCCAAGCTTTGCAGGTCTCTTACTTTCAAAAGTTCAATTTGTTTGGCATTGTATGCTGTTAAAGCAACAGGCACATCTTGAACATTCTCTGCATCTGCTTTTTTTGTAGCCATAACAACTACTTCTTCTATCATAATGTTTGCAGCATTTTGGCTAATTTCATTATCCTGTGAATATATATGAGTAGATAACACCATTGAAAACACAATAGATAAATTAACAAAATGCATTAGTTTTTTTACCAACATAATTAAGACTCCCCCTAGTAACTATTTACTAAAATAATTTAATTACTTGTTAGATTGACATAAAAGTGTTAATTTGAAAATTAGAATAAATCGTTCTTATTCATGTAAAAATTAAAGGAATGAATAAATGAAAGTAGAATATCTCCGTTATTTTCTTGCTGCAGCTTCAGAGGGAAGCTTTTCAGAAGCAGGTTCTAAAATGCACATATCACCATCTTCAATTGGTTATGCAATTGATAAGCTTGAAGAACAATTAAACACAAATTTGTTTGTTCGTATTCCATCAAAAGGCCTTTCACTTACACCCGATGGAATTATTTTACAGGAAAATGCTATTAAAATATTAGATGATCTGGAATCTATTGAAAATAACTTCTCAGGCTCTAAAAATGTTCGAGGTGAGTTAGTAGTTGGATGCCAAGAAGTTTTAATGTGGTCTCTGGTTCCAAGAGCAATACGTATTATAGCTAAAAGATATCCAGAACTAAAAATCTCTATGGTTTTAGCTGATTTAGGAAAAGATTTTACACTACTTGATCAGGGTAAAATTGATGTGTTATTAACGTTCACACGTGAAATGGTAGACGCTAATTCCTATGATATTCATCATTTGGTCCGCCCACATCTCTTTGCAATGATGCGAGAAAATCATCCTCTTGATAATAAAAAAGAATCTGTATCTTTGGAGGACCTAGCAAAATACCCACAAGTAATGAATAACGAACAAACATCATTTGATCTAGTTAAAGATATATATAATAAGTATGGACTTTCACCTGAAATAGGCTTCACAAGTAATTTAAGCTCAGGAGCGCAGTCAATAGTAGGTGCGAGCGATTGCATTGCAGCCCGATTTTCAAGACCTGCATCAAATTTATCTCCATTAGGTGACAAATTAGTCTATAAAAAAATTAAAGAAAAAACTGAACGACCAAATATAATTGCAGCTAAGATTAAAACACGACTTGCAAATAAACGAACAAAAAGAGAAGCATTTATAGAAATTTGTCATGAGCTTTTTGATAATGGGCAGATGAGTGAACATTTTTATTATTAGAATCAATTAATAATTTATTCAGGTTCTTACAAGTAAATCACTATGGGTTATTCGCAAGTGCTTTCTTTTTGTAGCGTGTAAGTTATTGAATTAAGGTAATTTTCTACTTAGAATTTCGTTCCCATCCAAGGTTTTTAGACCACCTTTTAAGTTTTCTGATAACGTTATCTTTGTTGTCACTGTTCCAAGCATAATTGGCATCTGATAATTCATAAATTTTATTCCAAGATGCACCATGCTGATACAAAGACCAACAAGTATATAAATTTAGTTTCTCAGGTGTTGTCTCTCGTTGATAAAAACTATTTTTAATAATTTGAATATTACGAACTTGTTTTTCAATCTCTTTGATGTCCTCAAGACTGAGGGGTTTATTATTTTTAAATATTTGTCTAATTATGTTTACAGGACTACACATTGCGTCAACAAATAAAGTAGTACCTTCATTTACTTTATATTCTCCAGACGCTTCTTTAATAGACGATTCGATGGTATCTATTATGTAGTTCAACCAATCAGGCGTTGCATCAAACTCTGACCTGTCTTTGAGCTTGGGAATTATTTCTTCAATTAGCGTTATTGACTCCATAATTAAGATTTACAACAGTCTTCTATAAATTTTGTCCAAGCATTAGTCATTTCTATCTTTTGTGATTTAAATTCACTTCTTGTATATACCCTATTTGATATGCCAGGCAATGCTTGTCCTAATAGATAAGATGGTTCATATCCTTTACCCATTTCTCTTAAATGTGTTGTTAAAGAGGCTCTAAAGCAACGTATATCAATATCTTGTGTGCCTATGTGTTCTTTTATACGTTTCATCTGCTTTGTAAAACTAGACTTGGTATAAGGCAGTCTATTTCCCTCTTTATCTAAATTAGATTTACTAGTGAAAACATAAGTGTCATGTTTGCCCTTTTGTCTGTTAATTATCTTCATAGCTACATGATTTAAGTAAACAGTATGTCTTAAAGATTTAACCTTATGAAAACCCTCCTCCATAACCCACCACTTAGTATTTGGATATTCAGAATCATCTTGAATCTGGTCCCATCTCATTTGGCATATTTCTGTATAAGGATGCTGACCAAGTAAAAAGAATAGTTTTAATAAATCACTCTTATCTTTATTCTTCTCGTTATAGATAGCTTCCATTAGTGGTTTAATCTGATACTTTTCAATTTTCCTAATACTTGGATTTTTAGAAAAACCTTCTATCTTCCAACTAGCAGGATTTTTCTTATCTTCTAAAAATTCACATTGCCTATTTTTATCTATGTTGTAATTCCACACCCTTTGAATAACTTCCCTTCTTGAATTAGCTGAATGCAAGTTTCCATTTTTTATCTGCGGCTCATAGAAATCTTGTACATCGTATCTAGATAATTTATTTGCCTGTATTGCGCCTAGCTTGTTTCTTACTTCATTAAATAAAAATTTGTCATAATCTTTAATACCTTTTCTATCGTCATAAAAATCAATCATTTCATTTAAGGTGATTCCATCATTTTTTTTCATAGATAAGAATTTATCTTGGTCAGTAACAATATTCATAGCTTCAATTAAAAACTTATCTCTAGCTAATGAAACAGTTAATGTTGGGTGTGAGCCTAGCTTAATTAATCGCTTAGAGCTTTTACCATTTACATTTTTTCTAAAGACTAGATAATATGTCTTACTTTTTGAACCTACTACTAGTTGTAGTCTACAGTTTGGAATAGCAGTCTTTTTATGTGAATCATAATAAATGTCCTGCTTATTGCCCTGTAATTTGAGTGAATTAACAGTTGAAGGTGTAAATTCGAAGCTGTTTTTAACCATAATAAGTATGCCTATATACTTTTATAGTACAAATTATAGACAATAATTCAAGAAATTTATTGAATTATCTTGAATTGAGTTAAAACAAGATGAACTAAGAAAAGGCTTAAAAGTAATGTTTTTAAAGGTTTTTTAAACGATTGCGCCCGTAGCTCAGCTGGATAGAGTACTTGGCTACGAACCAAGGGGTCGGGAGTTCGAATCTCTCCGGGCGCGCCATTATATTATTTTAGGATATCAAGCTCAGCAGCTTTATCCATCCACTCTTTCTCAGCAGCCTCTACCTCATTAGTAAGTTCTAATTGATTTCTTATTAAATCTTGAAGGTCTTCGCTGGAATCATCAGAATATAATTCTGGATCAGCTAATTTGTTATTAGCCTCAGTAAGTTTTGTATTTAATCTAAATAATCTTTTATCAAGTTTAGATATAGAGCTATTAAGTGTTTTAATCTTTTCGGAGTTATCTTCTTTTAGTCCATCTTTTGTTGATTTCTTCTTTTTTGATTGTTTATTATCAGAGGATTTAATATCGAGGATATAATTTTTATAATCGTCTAAGTCACCATCAAATATCTCTAGTGCTCCATTATCGATAAGATAAAAAGTATCTACAGAACTATTGAGAAGATGTCTGTCATGAGAAATAAGAAGAATAGCTCCTTTGAATGTTTGGATTGCAACTGTTAATGCATGTCTCATTTCCATATCCAAATGGTTGGTTGGTTCATCCATTAAAAGAATATTTGGTTTTTGATATGAAATAATTGCAAAAGCAAGCCTAGCCTTTTCGCCACCAGAAAATAGTCTGATAGGATCTTTTACCTTGTCTCCCTTAAAGGCAAAGCCACCAAGATAGGTTCTAATCTGTTTTTCTGTTTTAGTTTCATCAAGCCTTTGGATATGAACAAATGCAGATATTGATAAATCAAGGTCATCAACTTGATGTTGAGAGAAATACCCCACCTTGATGTTAGTACCTGTTTCTCTATCACCATCCAATATTGGCAATGTCCCAACAATGCTTTTTATAAGAGTAGATTTACCAGCACCATTAGGGCCTAGTAAACCAATTCTATCCCCAGGACAAATCGTGAACCCAACATTCGAAAGAATAGGTTCTGAATAACCTAGACCAGCTCTGTTAAGAGTAACCAAGGGGTTAGAGATTTTATCTGTCTCAGAGATTGTAAAATTAAATGGGGAATCGATATGAGCAGGAGCAATTAATTCCATTTTTTCTAATGCTTTAACTCTACTTTGTGCCTGTCTCGCTTTTGTTGCCTTAGCTTTAAATCGATTAATGAAGCTTTGCATATGAGCTACTTCTTTTTGCTGCTTAATAAAATTGCTTTGAATTTCTGCCATCTTTGCCGCTCTAAGAATTTCAAATTGAGAATAGTTTCCTGAATACAATTCAATTGATTGTTGATACAAATGGGCTACATATGAGACACAATCATCAAGAAAATCTCTATCATGAGATATAAGAATCATTGCGCCCTTAAATGATTTAATCCAATTAGAAAGCCAAAGAATTGCATCTAAATCTAAATGGTTTGTTGGTTCATCTAGAAGCATTAAATCTGATGGCTGCATTAATGTTTTTGCAAGATTTAATCTAACCCTCCATCCACCGGAAAAATCTTTTAGTGGCTTATCAAAATCATCTGACTTGAAACCGAGACCAACCATTAATTGTTCTGCTTTTGATTTTGCCGAGTATCCATCCAATGAACTATAAACCTCATAAAGCTCTCCAAGAATCTCATAATTCTCATCAATTTCAGCTTTTTCTATTTTTTTCTGAATATCAATAAGATTTGAATCACCTGAGAGAACATAATCGAGAGCAATTTCATCAGTACCCTTCACTTCCTGAGCAAGATACGAAATTCTTAAGTCAGATGGAAAACTTACAGTACTTTGATCGACTTCGATTTCTTTTTTTATTATTTTAAATAAGCTAGTTTTGCCAGTTCCATTGGCACCAACAAGTCCAACTTTTTGGTGATGATGAATGGTTAATGAAACATCATCAAAAAGTGTTTTACCACCAAGAACTAGTTCTAAATTATTAAATGAAAGCATTATGTGATTTTTAAAAAATGCTAGTGTATCAGAAGATGGAAGTTATTTAATATTGTCTTTTACAGCCCAGTAAAGTAAACCTATAAAAATAATATTTCCAATAATATAAACTGAGGTATCCATGCCTATTATCTTAACAAAACCTCATTTATAAATCATTTCCTGCAACATACGCCGAAGCCCATGCCCATTGAAAATTGAATCCACCAAGGTGACCAGTTACATCAAGAACTTCACCTATAAAATATAATCCTTTTTTATTCTTAACTTCCATAGTTTTTGAGCTGACTGAGTCTGTATTAACTCCGCCTAAGGTGACCTCTGCAGTTCTATATCCTTCTGTTGAAGATGGTTTTAATATCCAATTATTTAATATAAACCCAGTCTCCTCAATTTGATGATTTGACCACTCACCAATTGGTTTATTTGCAAATTCTTTCCACAACAAATTTTCTAACTCAGACACCAGTGCTTTTGCCATCTTATTTGCTAAAATAGTTTTCAAGAGAAGTTTAGGATTATTAGTTTTTGCACTTTTTATATAGTCAGAAGCCAAGATTGATGGCATTAAATTAATGCTAACAGAATCGCCAAGGCTCCAATAATTCGATATTTGCAAAATAGCAGGACCACTTAACCCTCTGTGAGTAAATAACATATCCTCATTAAATGTAACCTCATTAGATGTAACTTCTACGCCATGAGAAACTCCCGACAGAGTTTCACAAATATTTTTTATATAATCGCTAAACATAAATGGGACAAGGCCTGCCTGTAGATTGGTTATTTTTAATTCAAATTGTTTAGCAATATCATAACCAAATCCACTGCCTCCTAATGTGGGGACTGATAAAGCTCCTGTTGCAACAACAAGATTTCTTGAATGAACTTCAAATGATAAATTTTCAGTTTTATTTTCTATGTCTACCTTAAGATCATATGAGTTATCTGCAATATGCTTAACGCTGGTAGTGTTGGCATGAGTTAATATCTTTACTTTATATTTATCACACTCTGCAACCAGCATTGCAACAATGTCCTTTGCAGAATTTACACAAAAAAGTTGTCCATGTTTTTTTTCTTCATACTCTATATCATGATCCTCAACCATGGATATGAAATCCTGAGCTGTATATTGTGAAAGTGCTGATTTACAAAAATGGTTATTTGTAGAAAGGAAATTACTAGGATTAATAAATTGATTGGTAAAATTACATCTACCACCACCAGACATTAATATTTTTTTTCCTACTTTGTTAGATTTTTCTAAAACAAGAACTTTCCTGCCTTTTTTGGCAGCAGTTAAAGCGCAAAACAAGCCGCCAGCACCGCCACCTAAGATAACGACATCATAAGATTGCTTGATGCTATTCATAACTTATTTTTAACTAGCCCTTTCTGTTTCTTTTCCTGTTTCTAAAGCCAGCTTTATTATGAAAATTCTTTTTTTGTGGCTTTTCTTTTGTTGGGATAAGGTGCTCAGGCTCAAACCCATCTATTTCAATTCTTTCTAGCTTCTGGTTCAAAAGCTTTTCAATATCTCGTAATAATCTAAACTCATCTGCACTTACAAGAGATATTGCAGTTCCTTTGTCCCCGCCTCTGCCGGTTCTTCCAATTCTATGAATATAGTCTTTTGCCACTGTTGGAACATCAAAATTAATAACTTGTGACATTTTTTTTATATCAATTCCACGTGCCGCAACATCAGTTGCTACAAGTATCTTAATTCTGTTATTTTTAAAGTCATCCAGTGCCTTCATCCTATTATTTTGAGTTTTATTTCCATGTATGGCTTTTGACTTTATAGAAACCTTATCCAATTGTTTTTGAAGCCTATCCGCACCATGCTTTGTTCTAGTAAAAACCAAGGCTTGATCCCATTTTTTAGTTTCAATAAGTTCGATTAAAAGTTCAGCTTTTCGTGATTTGTCTACAGGATGAACATAATGTTCTATATTCTCTCCAGTTTCACCATCAGAGGTTACAGAAATTTCTATTGCCTTGTCAGCCATCTCTCTTGCTAGAGATCTAAATGAATTTGAAAAAGTTGCTGTAAACATTAAATTTTGCCTTCTTTCAGGAAGTAGATTAGCAATTTTTTTTATGTCATGAATAAAACCCATATCAAGCATCTGATCTGCCTCATCCAATACGAACATCTCTATATTTTTAAAATTTACAGATTTCTGATTATATAAATCTAATAACCTACCTGGAGTTGCTACGAGGACATCTACTCCCTTTCTTAGTTTAAGTTGTTGATTGTGTATCCTAGCCCCACCATAAACAGCTGTAGATCGAATACTTAAATATTTGCTATATGTATTTACACTCTCCCTGACTTGCGCAGCAAGTTCTCGAGTTGGTGTCACTATCAAGGCTCTTAATTGATGACCCTTATAGTTATTTTTAGGATTTGAAAGAATGCTTAAGATAGGCAAAACAAATGCTGCAGTTTTTCCTGTCCCAGTCTGAGCAGCAGCCATTACATCACTTTTGTTTAATATAGCAGGTATGACATCAGCCTGAATTGGTGTTGGTTCTTTATAATTTTGATCTTGTAATGATCTTAATATTGGGTCTGATAATTTCAGATCACTAAATTTCATCTAGTCCTATGTTGTTAATGCCCGAAGGTTATAGTTAAGCATGCCTGTGGTCAATGTTTATTTGGTTAATCTACAACCAATAAATCTGAAGCAAGTATGACTTCGCCTTTAAAATTTAATTCTATATCTTTGATTACAGATTCTTCTGAGGCTCCCCAAAATAAAATATGAGACGCTACTAGTTTCGCTGGTTTTAATTCATTAGCAAGAATACCAAGATCAATTGAAGATGTGTGATGTGCTTGATGATATATTTTCCAGTCATCTGTTTTAGATTCAAAACCCTCGCTTGAATAAACCTCATGAACCAAGATATCTAGATCTTTCGCATGATTCTTTAAAGATGAGCTTATTGCTGTATCACCAGAAAATAGTATTTTTTTATCCTCAGTAATAAATAAATACCCATAAGATTCATAAAGGTCGCCATGACTATTTCTAAATGCGACAACTTCGATATTTTTATCTTTATATATACTCCCCACATCTATTTCTTTAACAATTGAAATGAATCCTTTCGAATTAGCTGGCTGAGTTCCATTAAGTCGATAGTCAATATCAAGACTATAGGCATCTGTGATGTTTTGAGCCATATCTTTTAAACCCTTTGGCCCATATAAATTTAATTCGCTATCCCTTCCCATTACCCATGGCGTTAATATTAAATCTGATAAGCCACCTGAATGATCGGAATGAATGTGGGTTAAGAAAGCATGGTTTATATTTTGGAGTTCCAGTTGAGGGAACTCCCCACCCCATGATGGCGACATGGCCGAAATTCTTCTAACCACCCCAGGTCCAAAATCAACTAAATATGCCTGATCATTAACAACAACTGCATATGCTGAACCATATCTATTAGGATCAGGGTTAGGGGTTCCAGAGCCAAGGACAATTAAACTGGTACTCGCATTTAAAGCAACACTAAAAAATAATACAAGAAGCAGATGGGCGCTCTTATGAAAAATGGTGTGGTTATTTAAAAACGTTAACATGAATTCTTAAAAATAATTTATTGAATCATACCAATTACACGATCTATAAACCAATAGAAGCCCATTCCACCTATGGAATAGCTTGTTAGAATTTTTAGGTGATTTGAAAGATCGAATCTCTTTGATAAATAAATAAAAAATAACGGGATTGGTATAAGTACTATTTGGGCTAGCTCAATTCCGATATTAAAAAATAATAAAGATAAAAACATTTGGTTATTCGCTATACCTATATCCATTAAAGCGCTGGCAAAACCAAGTCCATGCAAGAGACCAAAACCAAAAGCCATCATCCATGGAGTTTTCAGTTTTAAATTTGATTTACTAATCTCTAACGCTAAATAAACTATTGTTAGTGCTATAAGTGCTTCCACGGTGGCTTGTGGTAATGAAATAATATTAAAAACAGATAAGCCAAGAGTTATGCTATGGGCAATAGTAAAAGCTGTAATTGTTTTAATGATATTTACAAGACCGCTTATACAAAATAATAAACCGAATATAAATAAAATATGATCTAGGCCATCAAATAAATGGCCAACTCCAAGATATAAATATGCAGTTGGGTAATATTGCTCAACTAACGGGATTTCTATTTTATTTCTTTGAACGTTGATCAAACCCTCAAAAGTATCTTCTTTAAAATTTATGGTTACTAGGGCATCTGTTAAAACGCTTAGATTAATAATTTCTATAAATTTACCTTTGATTGTTTCATTACATTCAAGAGTGATTTTTTCAATAATATATTTCCCTTGTACAAAAGGGTCTGAGCCTTTTAAGTTGCACATATCTGGAAATATTACATCGGCCCTTTTGCCTATGTTTTTAACTGGATACATCCAAGTAGCATCATAGGTATTTTGAAAATCATCAGACTGATCAATAATTAAATGAGCAGGATTAAACTCATGCGATATCAGATTAAATGATGAAATTAAAAGAAAAAAAGATAAAAATCTTTTCATTAAAATTTAAGATCTGGATTAATAAAGATTGTATATTCAGATCTAATATTATTTAAGAACCCTTTTACAGCATCCTCTCTTTTCATTTGCAAGAAATCAACTTCTACTTGTCTTAATACCTCTTCTATTTCAGGGATGTATCCTGGATTAGTGGAATTTAGATAGACAATATGGTGTCCGTAGGTAGATTCAAATGGGCCTGTCCATTGATTGAGATTGGCTTCCATTAATTCTTTGCTAAAAGCCTTACCAAAATTGGTTTCTATATTTCTTAACGGTTCATCTGCAAAAGCTTTACCTAAATAAAAAGGGTCAGATTTAACAGTACTGTTTTCTTGAAGAGCTTTAATAGCTCGCTGAGATCTATCAAGGGAGTTGTTATTTTCTGAAAAATAATAATGTGTGAATGTAAATGAAGATTCAATAAAGTATTTTTCTTTATTATTTTCGTAATATTCTTTTAACTCATTTACAGATGGAATTTTAGGTATGGATTCTTCTTTTAAAAATGAAATCTTTTGAGCAAGTCTCCTTTTAATAATTGTATCTTCTTGATCTAGTCCCAAGAAGAGAGCCTCTCTGTAAAGAATTTCTTCATCAATTAAATTATTGACTATTCTTGCTAGCTCATCATCTGTTGGATCTCTACCAACTTGAGATTTCCATGCGCTTATTAAACTTAGGATTTCTTGATCTGATATGAATATACTTTTATCTTTATCAGCATTCATTGTGGTATCAACTACATACAAACAAATACCGATAACAAAAAATATTAATACTTTGTATTTCAATTTATTATCTAAAGTTATTAAATTTAAGTACTTAAATTAATCATTCTTACCGTTCCTCCAAGAGGAACAACATCAACATCACTAGCTGGTGGAATGTACCATATCGGTGATGACCATGCTCTTTCTTGTATAGTGTCATGTAAGTCTTCACGAGGTTTAAAACCTCTATTAATTGCATCCCATGTGCTCCACCTACAGGTAGGATTTTCCAACACTCTTGCATAATAAAAAGATTTAGTTTCGTTATCGAATTCTGGGTCTATCCAGCTTGCTTTTAATTCCGCTGAACCAACATTTCTAGTTATAGAGCAATCATTGATATTAACTTTAGCTCCATTATCCGGGCATCTATTTGTTATAGGATCAACTTGAAGACCATCAGAACAAACAACATCAAAAACTTTTTCATGCCCTCTGCCTGAAGCATCAGACCAACCCTTTATGATCTGGACTCTTTGAAGCGGTGCACCATTTTTATCTCTTTGTGCCCAAACAATAAACTCAGGAGCCCTATCACCATCACCCATAAGATCAGAACCCATAGTGACTCCGTTTTGATAAGCTTGGCTAACGAGCATCTCAGAATTTAGATCTATGCTAGATAAGTTAAAGCCACCAAAGAAACGGACAGCAATACGTGTTCCTGTTGTTGCAAAAGTTTCTTTTCTTTTGAAAGCTTTAAATATTGAATCTCTAGTATTTTCTTCTGCCCAAACAGCAGCCAAACCTGATGCGCCCCATTGAGTAAAACCAGTGTTTGCATATTCACCTTGTTCTAATGAAACAGTGCTTCTTGGTTGATTAAATGCTCTCATGTAGTCATCCATTCTTTCAATATTCTCTTGGCTGAGAGGAGCAGATCCTCTATTTTCAGGATCACCATCCAAAATACCAACCTTAGACCAATAATTTGATTCATCGAAGGCTCCAGCACCAGTATGAGTATCAGAGGAACCAATAAGACCAAATTTATATGGGTTGCCTTGCTTGGTAAATTCTAGTGTCAATCCATTTAAATAGGCTTCTCTAACATAACTACCAGAGGGTCTACTAAAAGTTGGTGGCCTACTCCCTACTCTTACATCCATTATCTCAAAGTCAGCCCATTCATCATCTGGTGAAAGCAAAGGATGTGTCTCTGAAGTACCTTTCACTTGAGTAACCTCAACCAAAGGCTCATTTCGCATTCTTTTTTCAGCATATTCTCTATTAATTGGGTCAGAGTAAAATGTCTCCATTTCAAACATCTGACCATTTGATCCATTGGGATTATGAGGTATTGAAACTGTATCGACACCTTTATCACGTAATTTATCTTGCCATGTCCATAAATCTTCTGGGTTTATTGAGTCTATTCTAGTCCAGGGTCTAATAGGAGCTTTTGATGAATTAAAAATAACATTTCTATGTAAATTACCACCCTCAATATTAGTTGAGGTTGTAAATTCATACCCTATAAAAGTTGTGAAATGACCAGGATCATTATGCTCATTAGCTGCTCTAGCAACATCTTCCCAAGCGGATTTATGAATTTCATAGTCAAAAGATTTTAAAGCGGTTTGAGTATTTCTTGTAAGCCAAGCTTTTAATATATTAGGACTTAAATCTGAATGAGCTTGGGTAATAGTTCCTCCAAGAATTGAACTAAACAACGCAGATCTCGGTCCAGCTGATTCAGCTGTCAAATTCTCTACACTATTTAAATCATGGAAAGGTTTAGCAAAATCTTTTTGAGAGATATCAGTAGTGGTATCTGACCAAGCATTCATCATACCCATGAAAAAACCATGATCAGTAACTGAATAAAAGTCTAATGGTTCTTGTAATTTCATCTCATATCCCATGGGATGAGTAATGCCATCTCCTTTAGCATACCTATAAGCGTCATTTGGAGTAGCTGTAACACCAAATATGTAAGCATCAAAAGAATGCTTGGTATGAACATGTAAGTCTCCATAATAAGGATTTCTATCTTTATTTGGTTTTGGTTTTGGTTTGGATGATTTTTCTTCATCAGATGAAAAATCTATAATTTTAGTAGCGCTATCTGACCTCATCATATCTAAGATACTAAGCACTGGCCTAGAATCGGTTACTGATGAATACAAGCCGGCAAATAAAGCTAAATAGATTACAGGTAATGCTATTAAGAGCTTTATAAAAATTGATTTCATTCCAAATCTCCCCAAATGTATATTTGTATCAATTAAATCAACTCAATTGACTATAGTCAATCAAATTAAATGCGAATTGATTATGCTTAAATGAGCAAGCATATTAAATTGATTTTACCCAAATTGGTGATGACCAAGCTCTTTCTTGAATAACTGAATCAATATCAGATCTTGGCTTCTCTCCGTTTCTAATCGCATCCCATGTTGACCATCTACATGATGGATTTTCTATGACACGAACATAATAAAAAGCATTTATATCAGAATTAAATTCTGGATCTTTCCAGAAAGTTTTAAGCTCTGATGCCCCTATATTTGCTGTAGTTGAGCAGTCATTAAGATTAACCTCTGCTCCATTGTCCGGACAACGATGAGTTATTGGATCAACCTTCAAACCATCTGAACATGCTACATCAAAAATCTTTTCATTATGAACTCCATTTTCAACCCATCCTTTAACTACCTGAGATCTTTGTAATTTATTACTAAGTGGGTCTGAAACCGACCATATTAAAAATGTTGGGCTCATTTGATTATCTATAAAAATATCTCCACCCATAGGTGTACTTAATGAATAAGCTTTTCTAATAAGATTTTCATCAGAAAGATTGTAATTCTCTAAATCATAGCCGCCAAAAAATCTCACCTTAATTCTGGGACCAGATGTTGCAAAGGTTTCTTTTTTTCTGAAAGCTGCGAAGATTGATTCTCGAGTATTTTCTTCAGCCCATACACCTGCAAGACCAGAGGCTCCAAAATAAATAAGTCGATCACCTACATTTAAATAATAGTTATTATTAACATATTTCACTGAATCTTCCTTAATCTTACTCATAATAAAACCATAAGTTTTATAAAAAGGTACGGAACCTCTTAGTTTAGGTGTTCCATCTAAAGAGCCAATTTTAGAAAAAAATGTTTCTTCATTATATGCACCGCCACCAACATGACTATCACTTGAGCCAATAAGACCAAATTTATATGGATTAACAATTTCTTTCTCTTCAAATGCAAGACCTCTAAGATATGCATTTCTTACATATGCACCTTTAATATTTTGCATTTCATTTGATGGATACTTAGATGGTGCAGCAGTTTCAAATGAGGCCCATTCATCGTTTTTTGAGATTAGCGGATGAGTTTCAGAGGTTCCTTTAGCCTGTGTTATTTCAACCAATGGTTCATTTAGCAGCCTATTAGATGCATAAGAATCATCAATTGGTCCACCATTAAAATCTTCATTGGAAAAAGCAGAGCCACCAGAAATATTTGAGTTATGAGGAATAGCCAAACTATCAACACCATTTTCTCTAAGACCATTCATCCATTCCCATAACGGCTCAGGATTCTTACTATTAAGTCTTGAAAAAATTTTATCAGGAAGATTTTTAGTATCCTCAAATATTACATTGCGATGAAGATACTTGTCATATAAATCTTCTGATGAGGTAAATTCATAACCTGCAAAGGTTGTAAAAATACCGGGCTTATATGCATCATCAGCAGCTTTTATTGTTTCTTTCCATACACTTTTTTGCACTTCATCTATAAGATTTTTATCAATAGTACCATTTGCAATACCTTCATAAGTAGTTCTTGCAAAATTCCTGAACAAACCAGATCTTTTAGTGGCACCTAGAAATCTATTAGATATTGATTCATTTAGATTATGTACTGGTTTTGTATACTCATATTTAGAAAATAAAGATGATGTATCAGCTGCATTTGGAAGAAGTCCTAGAAAAAAACCATGATCAGTGACTGCATAAAAATCAAGGGGTCTTCTGAGTTGTATGTCATATCCTGTTGGGTGAGGAATTGACTCTCCTTGCGCATATTTGTAAGCCATTTCAGGGTCACTTAAGGTACCAAATGTATAGGCATCAAATGAGTTTGACGTGTGTATATGCAAATCTCCAAAATATGCGTTTTTATCTGGATTTGGTGAAGGTGATAATCTATTTTTTAATAGATCATCTATTTGATAATAAGAATCATCTAATGAAGTTTGAACTTGCTGTTCTTTGTCTACATCAAGAATAAACAAACCATAGAAAATAAAACCGCCAAGGATAAGTATTAATATTAATACAACTCCGCCAATCTTTTTTATCATTAAATTATCCTAACACAGTGTTTAAAAACAAATACTTTTTTAAACAAACTGATTGCTACCAAACCGTTCTTTCCATGGTGTTAAGTCTAAATTACTGCCGTGTGTTTCAGGGTTAAAATCTTTATCAAAAAATGATTTATAGTCGGCGTAATTAACTCTTAGAGCTCCGTTCTTGGAAAAAAAGAATTTAAACATGCTTTTAAATGTTGATAATTTCCAAAACTGCTTGTCATGCCTTAACATCTTAATTGCAACTCTTATGGTGTTATGACCCATATCAATTAAAGCTAACTTCATTACTATTCTTAAAACTTTATTTGAACCATTGATTGCTTTATAAACATCATGTGCTACTGTTTTATGCTCTACCTCTTCTAAACTATGCCATTTCCACATATCTACTACTGGATTATCTGATTTAAGAAGTTTACCCATTAATATACTGGTACCCATTGTTGCTGTGATATGTTCCATAGCAGTTGTAATTGCTAATCGTATTTTGTCGTCTACTTTATCTGTATAAGATTTTTCTAAACCTTTTACATATATACTTTCTAACTCTTCAAAATCATACCCCTTAAGCTCACATAAAAGTTTGTTGTATTTTATGTGCTCTCTTGTATGTGTTGCCTCTTGTATGCAGAACATACGAATTTCTTCTGACATCTCTGTGCTCACCTTATCTTTAAATGCGCGAACACTATTCATAAAAAACTTCTCACCTTTTGGAAAACTAAAACTTAAAGCATTAAAAACAGCAGTTAAGAATGCATCATCGTTTGCCCAATTTGAAGATAAATGTTTCTTCAGTTCAAACGAAGGGTCTCTCTTTATCATTGTCATATTACGTTCCTCATAAATCGCAACTTAGAATAGCAATAATGATCATATAAAAGAGAGATATTTTAATTCATAATAGAGATATTTTAATTCAAGAGTATTTTATATGTTTAATTCATCACAAAGAAACTTAAATATTCTAGTTGATAAGCTATTAGATATAACCAGAGAGTCAGGTTTCTCAACTGAAGATATTATCAAGCACGCAAAAATAGATTTAAACAAGCCAATACAAGAAGTTGAGTTGCATGGAATCATTGACTACGTCTATAACTATACTAAAGATAAAACTTTGATGGTCAAGCTAGGTCAAAGAGTAGATGTAACCTATTTCGGGTCATTTGGCTTTGCTCTAATGAGTTGTTCAGATTTTACAGAAGCTATTAAATTGGTTAATCGATATCGATTATTGCTTGGAAGTGGAATTAATTTTACCGTATTGTCTAATTCACAGAACTCTGAATATACTATAAGGGTTTCATTAAGCGTTTTTAACAATCTTCAAAAAAAATTATTTACTGAATTAGTTATATCTCAATCAATTTATCTTCTTAAAATTATTACCAATAATGATAAATTAAAATTCAAAGTAACTTTTCAACATGAAGGAATTAATAATAAAGAGCTTTATGAGTCGATACTTAAGTGTGATGTTGAATTCAATCAATTACATAATGAGATATCTCTACCAATTGATTTAAGCAAGGAAAAACTAGTCTCTGCAAACTCTGCTGTTCATATTATTTTTGAAGAACAATGTGAAAGACTTTTACGAGATTTAAATAAAATAGAGAACTTTTCTGCTGCTGCAAGAAGAATTTTACTTCAAGCAGGAGATGAGTTTCCTGATATAAAAGAAGTTGCCTTCAAGCTTCATATGAGTGAAAGCACACTTAGAAGAAGATTAAAAGAGGAATCCTCAAGTTACAGAATAATTTGCGATGAAGTTAGAGATGTTTTAGCAAAGAAATATCTTGCTACAACTAATTTAACTATTTCAGATATAGCTATGTTACTAAATTATAGTGAAGCAGCAAGTTTTAGAAGAGCTTTTATAAGATGGAATAAGGTAACTCCTAACGATTATCGTCATTCTAATAGCTAAGAGAATATAATACTATTTATGCGCCTGTAGCTCAGTTGGATAGAGTACTTGGCTTCGAACCAAGGGGTCGGGAGTTCGAATCTTCCCGGGCGCACCATATATATAAAAAACCCCTCATTCGAGGGGTTTGGGTATCAATGATTCCGGGGAGCTATATGTCTAGCTTGATCATTGAAAACTAGTAATTAACAGTAAAACTTATACCAGTTGTTCTTGGTGGTCCGCTTAAAAATGAAATAGTACCTAGAGTGTTTGTTATTTCACCGAAAGAAGCAAATATATGCTCTTCATCAGTTAAGTTTTCAACGAAAAAGCTCACAGTAGCATTATCAGTTACCATTAAGTTTACGTTTAAATCTACCAAGGTATATTCTGGTAATACAATCTGATCAGGACCTCCATTTTCGGCACATCCAGGATAAGTTGGTAATGGCCCACAATTTAAAGCTCTTTCAGAATTAATATCCTCTCCTCTGGTATTAGCTCTTAAAACTGTAACGGCTGGTATTTTTCCTAACATACCTCTATGAGTAAGAGAGATATTGTTAGTATCATTTTGTCCATTAACATTATATTCAAGATCAGAATTAGGATTATCACCCTCAACATGGCCAACTGATACGCCTAGCACTAATGAGTCAGTTAAATCATAAGAAAGATCAAACTCATATCCATTCATTTCTATAGTAGGTTGAATGGTATTTATAACCGTTGCCTGTCCGTTTGCATCAATGGCTGAAGATACAACAGATTTATTCAAGAAGTCTTGAGTAAATACAGCTGCATTTAATCTTAATCTGCCATCCATGAATGAAGACTTAGTACCAACTTCCATTACTTCAGTAGTTTCAGCTTCAAGAGTTTTAGCTCCAACACCTAAAACAGAGTTATTAGTATTACCAGGCATATAACCCTCACTAAATGAGGCATAAATCAAATTGCCGTTATCAAGAGTGTAATCAACAATAAATCTCATTGAGTCATTGTCATAAGTTCTTTCAATTGAACAATATCCCGTTCCACCTGTTAAAGGATTAGAAAAAGAACCATAAATTGGATCACATTTAGATGCGTGAAATTTTGGATTTTGACCTGGAACTATTTCCCATGCATCTTTACCAGCATCCATAAATGGCGCAGTTGCATTTGCTAATGCTCTTAGTGCAGGATTAATACTTCCTAAAGCAAAGGCATGATAAACAGGATTTAAATTCATTCCACCCTCTGGATATACTGCTCTTATAGCTACCTCTTTTATATCTTCTGATGACCTATAACCCAAGGTAACATTAACACTATCAGTTAAAGAATATACAACTTCACCATATACAGCTTCAGATACTGCTCTAGAATTAACATACTCTATACCACTTGAGTTTTGAAAAAGAGCAACTTTAGCAATATCTGCAATATTTATTGGTAATCCAACCAATGGTGGTGGTGCTTGACCTGGTCCAATTAATTGTGATGAAGCTTCAAAACCTGGAGCACGTATTGTTGGTAGGACCATATTTCCATCCACATCAGATTCAAAATAACCAAAAGCATATTGAAGTCTGTCATCCATAGCTAAACCTGTTATTCTAATTTCAGTACTTGAGCCATCTGTGTCCTGTGTTCTTGGACCAACAAAAGTGATATTAGGAAATTCAGTTCTGTTACCGCCAGTTGGCCATGCTGTTTCTTGGTCATCATGTTTTGCTGTAGCATGAATAAATGTAAGTTGACTAGATGATCCTAAGTCATAGGTTAGCTTTAAAAGTGTCTTATCTAAATCTAAATAAGAATCACCTGCTGTAAGAGGATGATAAGCATTATAGTGACTATCACTTCTACAGCTTTCTACAGCGCGTGTTTTCATTCCATTTGTAAGAACATTTATTGCAGGTCCACCTGACAGCATGTTTGAGTTGGTATAAACCTCACAATTTGCATAAACAGGCGTTCCCGCTGAATCAAACATTGAGTATGTATATAAAAGATTTAAATCCTCTGTTATATCAACAGATAACATAGCTCTAAATGTTTCATTGTCTATGATGCCGCCATCATCAGCAAAACCATCAAGATTATTTATGTAGCCATCTTGTTTTTTAGTAATTCCAACAAACCTCAAGGCTGCATTTGAAGTGAGAGGTACATTCACCATTGCTGCAACAGAATTCAGATTTCTTTGTCCCATAGAAACTTTAACTGAGCTATCAAACTCATCAACAACTGGTAAATTATTATTTACTAAAATTGCGCCAGATGATGTGTTTTTTCCAAAAAGTGTCCCTTGAGGCCCTTTTAGAACTTGAAGATTAGCAACATCAAAAAGATCAAATAATGATCCTTGCGGTCTAATCATGTATGCATCATCAACATATAAAGCAATTTTATTATCCCATTGGATAGCTCCTATTGATGAGCCCATACCTCTAACACTTACACTTGCAACACTTTGGTTATTAGCTGCTTTCTGAAATTGAATATTTGGCACTATAGAACTAATACTTTCCATATTTGTAATGCCTTTTTCTTCAAGGTCTGAACCAGTAAAAGCACTAATTGCTATTGGAACATCAGTTACAGATTCTTCTGTTCTTCTTGCTGTAGTAATCACTTCTTCTAATGCATCCGCTGATTCAGATGATGAATCTTGTGCTTGAATTGTAAATACTGATAATGAAAGAACTACAAAAAATAGTCCATTAAATTTAAATTTGAACATCATTAAATTCCCCCTAATGATTAACATTCTTAAGTTATCATTAATAAGCCTTTTCTATGGGATAAAAACATTCATATATAGGGATTTTAAAGTTCAATATTTATTAGTAATGTATATAAATATGTATATCTTTTTTTAATTAATAGATTCAATTGGGCCGTTGAATGAAGTCCATTCTGCAAAACCACCAAGGTTTAGAACTTTTTTATAACCATTTTTAATTAGCTTATGTCCAACAAGGGCTGATCTTATTCCTACTGCACAATAAACCAAAATAGCTATATCATCATTGTCACTCAGATGATTTTTGATTAATGAATGATCAAAATTAGCATCAATGATGCTTTTGGGTATATTGACTGCATTTTTAATTAATCCTGTTGCTTCTATTTCAGAAGTCTCTCGAACATCTATGATTAAAGTATCCATTCTAGAGATAATATTATTTGCTTCTTCAAAAGATAGTCTTGGAACATGGTCATTAGCTTCTTGAAGTAATTTTTGAATATCTGTTTCGTTCATATTTATGCTTTTGTATTAACTGAATTCATATAGCCTTTTTTATTTGAATTAGATAAATAAATTCCTATAAGCACAATTAAGCATCCTAGAATAATTGTTGAAGTAATTTTTTCATCTAAAAATATAGATCCCCATATAATACCGAATACAGGTAAAAAATAAGCAACGGTTGAAGTTTTAACTGCTCCAATTTTATCAATTAACCTTACATAACCAAGAAAGCCTATACCAGTCGATACAGCACCCAACCAAAATGCAGAACCAATAGCCGATGCTGACGGCAAAGTCTCTGGAAGATTGAAAATTGATACTGGAATCATGAAGACTGCACTAAAGACTATAGACCACCCAATTAAAACCATTTTATTAGCATTTACTGATTGTCTTTGTATGTATACAGTTGAGTAAGAATAAAAAAATGCTGCTAGTAAGGCTGAAAGACTTGCAATTAAAGTTGTATCTGAGTTTTGAGGATTAACTAAAATAAAGATACCTATGAATCCCAAAATCAAACCAAATAATTGTTTTAATGACACACTTTCCCCAATCCACAGATAGGCAATAATCATAGTATTAAATGCTGTTGTCGCATTGAGTATCGCTAGGATGTTTGAATCAGCACCAAAACTTGCATATGAAAATAGTGTAAAAGGAATAGCATTATTCATTATTGATAAAACTAAAACCTGTTTCCATATGGGTTTTAAAAGATGAATGTATTTTTTTTGAAGGAGTATTGGTAAAAATATTAAGGATGCAATTAATAGTCTAGTATTAACGAGGGCTATAGGACCAAACTCTGGAGTAGCAACTTTTATAAACATAAAAGCGCTTCCCCAAAGAGCACCTAAAAAAGTTAATAGAATCCAGTACCTTATTTCCATATTAAAAAGACAAAAAAACCCCCAAGTAAACTTGGGGGTTATAAAAAAATCTAGTTTAATTGCGACTGCAATTTAGAACTAGTCGAAAACTTACAGATTACCTCGTGTCAAAAGGTAGATCCTCCGTTTCCTGTTATTAAATAAATACTAATAGGACCACCTCCATGTTCAGGGTAATAATAAAATGCTAACCAGTCCCCTTAAAAAACTAATTAACAAGACACCCTCTTAAATTATATACAGAATGTTTGTTAAATAAAGTAATTTTTTAGATTGCTTCAGTTCTAAAAACTAAATTCCATTTGGCCCTTAGGCTCCACAAAATCAAGACAAAAAGTTTTATTATTTACATGGGTATCTATGTATCTAGTTAGGGCTTCCAAATCATTATTAAAATACTCAAAAGCTAATGTTTTCTTAATTGATTTTTTGTCATGAGATGCTATGTATTTTTCAATGACTGGATCAAAATTTTTAATTTTTACTACATTATTCATAATGCAATAATTATACTGTATAAATATACAGTATTCAACACTTAGTTATCATTAACCTCGTACAGTCTATTTGATCTGAGCATATTGAACATTACCATTAAAAAAGCGATAAAGCAGGCTGAGCCAAAAACATCCCCAATAAAAAATCTTGCTGCAACTTGAACAGTAAGATCTACCTCATTAATAATAGATAGGACTAAGTTTGTAAAAATAGCGTTAAATAAAGCAGAGATGATTATTACAAATATAAGAAATTTATAATTAGAAAAATTAATTTTTAATAATATAGAGGGTTTCCATGAAGAGACTTTAGACCATTTAATAATTTCGACAGCAATAACAACAGATAGTAAAGAGGATATACTTGCGATATACCACCAATCTAAGTATTGTTCACCCCAAACCAATGTAGGGCCAGTTATCTCAGCTAAATAAAGTGCTGGGAGCGCTCTCACTCCAAAAAAACAATAAAAAATAACTCTGCACCCATGAGGCAGATATACAAGACTGCCTACCCAACCTTGATCTAAAGTTTGAAATGTAACCCATCCCCATAAAGAATATACAAGCATTGCTGCGATATACGTTGTAAAAGTGACTTGAATGAAATATTTCATTTAATTGGATTGGATTAGATTGGGTTTGATTAGATCTCTAGACTGGTATTAAATCTAAATATACCTCTCTTCTATCAGAATCAGATTGAATAAGTCTCAACATTTTTTTATTCTCAAATGCTTTTATGGCTTTATATACAGTTGAGCGTGAAAAACCAGATGATGAAATTACATCTGATATGTTGCATTTACCATTATTATGAACTTCATAGGCTATTGTGTAGTATATTTTTTTTTCTGTTTCGTTAAATGAAACTAAATTTAAATCTCTATCAAGACTATGAAGCATGTTAAGAAGATTTGCTATTTGTTCAATATATTTTTGAGTCATAAATTAATATTATAACTAATTTTTAATCCAATCAACTATGCTCGGAATATCAATAAATTGGCGGAGAGACGGGGATTCGAACCCCGGAACCAGTTACCCAGTTACTACCTTTCCAAGGTAGCGCAATCGACCACTCTGCCATCTCTCCGTGTTATATGAATGGGCATTGTAGCCTATAGTATTTTTTGGATAAACTAAATGTAGGCAAATTTGTAGGCAAATAAAATTAGTTTGCCTACAAAAGTTAACAGTTAGCTAGTTTGGTTCTGTAAATCAGTAATCTGATTCATGTAATTAAGATGTTCTGAGTTATCTCTTGGTTTAATTAAACCTGCATAAACTCTAGCAGTAGTTTCCATATTCTTATGCCCTGCTCTGTTAGATACAGAAATAAGTGGAACTCCTATATTTAATAAATTAGAGATATGGGTATGTCTTAATCCATGAGGTGTTATATCTAAACCTAGTTCCTTTCTGTAGTAATTGAACCTCTTAGATATGTCATTGGGATTTGTATATTCACCAGTCTCTATTGATGGGAAGATTATTTATAGGTAAATGCCGTTTTTAATAAAATCTGCTATTTCTGAGTTTGAATAAAGTGAAGAAGGAAATGTTAGTCCGTCGCAATATTTTTTGGTTTTCTTATCAGTATAGGTTTTATTCTGGAAATCAATTTTTACTCTGCCAATATCTGGATGACGTGTATCGTAAGTAGCACTTGTCCTGTTACTTGAAATAATATTAAAAGAACGGGTTTTATTTTCTTCGGTTATCATTTTAATAGAACCATTTCCTTGATTTTTATATGCAATATAAAAATTACCCCAATTACAAACAACAGCATAATCATCCCACTTAGAGTCTTGAGACATAGCTAGTGGAGAAAGCAGAATGAGAACTAAATAAGTTATAAAAAACTTCATATTAAAAAATTATTAAGTTGATAAATCTATACCATTCTCATCATTAAGCCATGCATCTCTGCAGTTTATGAAGTCATTAGTAACCCATGGTTCACGATTAACAATCATTTTCTTTACCGAATCAAGCTGATTTATGTATTCAGAATCATTCACATCAAAGTTGGGATCATTATCTATCACCAACTTCTTACCATAATTTCTTACTCCCCAAGCCCAAGCTAGGTACATACTAGCACCAGTTCTGTCACTAGCCTTAGGATGAACTTCTGGACTTGTAGTCGAAGCTACATCATATTGAGTTATTTGACCTTGTGAATCCATTACTTTGAGTAGTTCATGACTTAAAATTGTACACCGATATCCAAAAAGAGCCTTTTCTTTTCTTTCGCTTAATATTTT